>OGKT01000255.1_pt1 | contig 22052 bp, 29 predicted proteins | sample 1572581 | NCBI WGS metagenome assembly OGKT01 (sample SAMEA2581881, study PRJEB24529) | metagenome | biome: Human gut stool | place: China | collected 2011 | reverse complement strand
TTCCGGGAAATCCAGCAAGTTACTGGTATCTATCCATTTAATTGCAACAACATTTGCTTGCGTTGCGCTTTTTTTCTTTGTTTCTTCTATCTTTTTACTCATTTTTGAATTTCCAAAATTCTTAGCCATAATATTTCTCCCATTCTAATCTTTAATCAATTGATTCTACTATGTATTCTGTAAGCTTTTCGTATGCTGTTAAGCTTTTACTTTTTGTTTTGTAAAAACTCAACGGTCTACCAAACATGACAGCTTCTCTTAAATCAGCCATTAAAGGGATTTGGATATCAATGAAAATGTCAAATTCCTTTAATTGTTCTTTTATATACTTATCTACAGCACAATTACTCATGTATCGTGCAAGATATATTCCCACAATGTTTAAATCGGAATTTTTATCTCGCGCCTTGTTGATAATATCCATTAAATCATCATACCCACTAACTGAATAGATATCTGAACTAAATGGAACAATTACATTGTTTACGATTTGTGAGAAGCAGATTTCATTTACTACTTTATTTGACGGTGGCATATCCACCAAAATATAATCGTAGCCATTTTCTTCAACAAACCTATTAAGATTATCTTTGATATTAACGTTTCTTAAAAAGCGTTCCTCTTCCAATCTGACATCTGAAGGTAACACATCTACGTTGTAGTACTTTGCTTTTGCGTTCCCCCGGCTTTTGAAGTAAGCCTTTTTTGTAATATCTTTTAATTCTGCCTTTCCTGTAAAATAGTCGTAAACAGTTTTTACTGTTTTGTTTTCACATTCTTGTAAATACTCTTCATTTTCCATAAGCAAAGAATCTGTAGTATTCCTTTGCTTATCTAAATCTATAACCAAAATTTTTGCATGATATTTTTCAGCAAGAACTCCGGTGATGTGAAAAATGCTGGTTGTTTTGCCGCAACCACCTTTACCATTGAAAAACGCCAATTTTTTTGCCATTTTAAAAACCTCTCTTTCTTTCTTTTTATATACTTCTCTTTACATTTATTATAATACCATATATAACATCTATTGTCAACTATTTTATTCTTTAATTATGTATTTTAGCAAATTTATTCTTTTAATTGTTTTAAAAAAAGCAGGGATTACCCTGCTTTTAAATAATCTTTAGTCAGCAATATCTTCCATGTCTTCCTCTGTTATACTTACCTGCATTGGAATAAATTTCTGTAACTCGCACCACTCACTATCATTTAATTTCTTAACTTTTTTCAACAGCATCTGAGCAGTATTTTTTGCTTCCTCCGCCGCACAAATTATATTGATACACAACTGCTCCTCAAATTTTTCTTTTGAAATATTTCTTCCAAACTGATTCAGAAAAATTTTTTCATCTTCATTATATTCCATTAAAATATTAATCATAATACTCTACCTCTTTTCCTATTTTTTACTCTAAAAATATCTTCATTTTTATTATAGTTTTGTATGGTTTTTTCCCCGGTTTTTTGCACTCCATACTGTCTGCCATTTCTGGAACTCGTTCAATTATTGCGGCTTTTTGTAGTTTTAAAAGTGCTGTGCTAACGAAATTTTTAGATACACCAAGTTCTTTTGCCATACTAAAAGCAGATAAAAAAATTGAATACTCTTTTGCTTGATTATCATAATATCCTTTTTGACCGCACAGCTTTACTAATAATACAAAAAATTCACATTCTGTCGTTGTTAAGTGTATTTGTAATTCTTTGGTTCGCTTTGTTAAAATTCGTAATATTTCTTCATCAGAAATGTTAATCATACGTCTTTTACTCCTTTTTTTTAATTATAAATCACTATTAATATACCCACACAAACCCACTAATGTCAATAATGTATTACGTATTTGCTAATGCTAATTTCCTCACCGTGAGGAAATTAACATCATTTTATAAATTGTCCTACTCTTTCTTTTTTAATATTATATTTTTTAATAAGTTGTTCTTCTTTTTTTCGGTATACAAGTTCAATAGAAATGATATTGTTGTCAAGTAGCTTTAGCTTTCTACTTTTCTTCTGTCCATTTCTGTTTTTTATTAAATTTTTAAACTGTTCTAACATTATTTTCTTCCTTTCCCTTTTCGCTGTTTTCCTGTTCCTGTTTATTGATTTCTTCATTTTGTTCACAATTTTCTTTTTGTACTTTTTGCTGCATGTACTCCTTAATGGTACTTTTCCATTCGTTCATTCCACGTTCCGGTTTTAATTCCTTTTCTTCCTTTTTTTCGATATTATAATTATCCTGCTGTGCATATCTCATAGGTATATATTCCCTGTCATTTAAAGAATCTTTAAGTTTATTAATCATTTCAGATAAATCCTCATTTAATTCAGTTTCATTAAATTTAAAGCTTTCAAGATGAGATATTATATCTTTCTGTTGACCATCTCCAATGTCAATCCTTGTTGCAAATGTATTTAATTTTCCGGTATTATCCGTAAAATAAATATTCATTCTGCATTTGTTATACGGAAAATATTTTCCTTGTTTTTGGGCTTCATTTTTTAATTTCTGTATATTATTTTCCCAATCATGTAGCGTTTCATTAGCGGTTTTAGGATGCAGGACTTGTCCCGCTTTAAAAATTTCTTCCTCTGTCCAATGTTCACAGCTATTAATTTCAATTGCTGTTCCATTTTTACTCATTACTGTTTTTAAATTTTCAAGCTGTGATAATGCTCCGGCAGCGAAATGAGCATTATCTGCGCCTAAATATTTTGAATAATTTAGATTAATAAACTGACTATCTGCTATAAGTTTTAACTCGTTTTCAGTCAAATTTTTCATGCTTGGGATTTCATTCTGCAAATCATGAAGTACTTTTAATGGCTCTGCTTTATATTGTATAATTTTATCTGTCTGTGCCTTTGCCAATTCTTTTATTTCAATCTGCATTTTTGCAATATGCAGTATATTTTTATCGTAATTCTCTAACATTGCTTCAATCTGACTTTTTAAATAAGTCATTTCTTTTATATCATGTGAAGCTTCAAATTTTGTCATCGAATCCTGTGCAGCTGTTAAAATATTTTCATTTTCATATGTTAGAAGCAGACAGTCTTTTACTGTTTCTTCTGCTTTTGTTCCAGTAAAAAATTGATTATCTGTTTTTAACATTTCTAAAGTATCCTGTCCATGTCTGTGTGCATTTATTATTTTTTCTTCAATATCAGACATGAATTTTTCTTTATCTTTGCTACTTATATCTTCTATATTTTTTGGTTCTAAAGTAAGCGTAAGCCCTCTTTCATCAAGTTCTTTTTCAATATCTGTCATTAATTTCTGTGACTCATTATAGATGTATTCAAGTGACTGCGAAAGTTCTTTTAATTCTCTTCCTTTCGACCAGTCAGCTATGTACTCAAATGATTTATGTTCCGTATTTATTCCAAAAGAACTTGCTGTCATATATGCAACTGCTTCCGCCTGCATTTTTTTTAAATTTCTTGTAATTACAATCTTCTGCTGTTCACGGTCATTTGATAATTGATATGAAGCATATACTATATCATCGTATCCTGTAAGTTCAAATTCTGGAAGTTCATTAAGCGCCGTCGTACATTCTTCATATGAATCATATACTTTTTGATTAAAAGGCATTAATTTTCCATCTACAGGATTAACTGTTACTATTCTGTAATAATCCTGTGTTTTTCCATAAGTCCCATCCGGATTTTGCATATTTATATCTTTTAATTCCTGATAAAAATTTGAATCTACATAATCATTTGTGCTTTCAACTGCCGCCATATGCAAAATTTTATTAATTTCTTCTGAACTTAACTTGTTCATCGTTTCCAATGTGTTTTTTAACTCATCTAAGCCATTATGCATACGAGAATGTGCTATCTCGTGCATTAAAACAGAAACCCTTTCAGTTGAATTTAATTTATTGGATATTACAATTTTACTTTCTGTTTTTGAATAATATCCTAGTGACCCAGCCGCCAAAATCTCATCTTCTTTTACATCTGATTCATATACAATGTTTCCTGCTCTTTCACTTACTGTTTTTAATACATCGTACAGAATTTCAGCTTTTTCAGGATTTTCATTTTCAATTCCCATGTGAATTTCATTTTTATTAAAAGCAGCTTTTCTTTCTTCTGTATTATAAATTTTATACTGCCCTTTGCTATTTTTTATTGGTTTTCCTGTATCATCTAATACTAATTCTTCTTTGTTATAACTTTTCACCCACAAAAATGGTTCTTTATCTGTTGTATCCGCAACATCAAATACAGCTCGCACTGTATAATATGCGGGAATTTTGTTAATTACATTGTTTTGCAGAAAACGTTTAATTTCATCTTGCGTAACGTGCGCCTTTACAGTCCTACCATTTGTAGCAACATCATATAATCCGTTTTTGTATCTGTTAAATGTTAGACCTGTTTCTGCAAGTTTAAACGTTGCATATTCTAACGCTTCATTTTCTTTTAACTGTTTATTACAATTATTATCAATTGCCATAAACAGACTGCCTTTTCCTTTGTTTTCCTGAACAAATACAGGCGCAATAATTGAAATTCCTTTTGAGCCGGCTTTTACCTGCCGTCCAAACTCTTTCCATGCTTCAAATCCTCGTACATAAGAAGCATTTTCATTTTGCAAAAAAACAAGCATTGCATTTCTAAATGAATACTTATTGAAATATAAACACGACTGCTTCTCGCACCAATGCGCAAAACTTTTACTGTCTAGTACAGATTTTATTCCGTCTTCAAGCTGCTTCATTGTTCTTTCTTTTGCTGTCATTTTTTCAATTTCATTGTCCATTATTTTCTACCTACCTTTACTGTATTATAAATATAGTTAAATTTTATCAAAAAAGGCAGTGTATTTCAATTTAATTTCAAAAGAAAAAGGGGATTACAGCTTGTTATTTTAACAGGCTGTAATCCCCTTTTTTCTTAAATTTATTGTACGTCTACGCTGTTTCTTCCAAAGATTCCAACTCTTTGAAAACTCTTTTCAAGGCACACTTCGCATTAGTTCTTTTATGAAACATTGTTCCTCGGAGATGTACACCAGTGTTTTGTTCAATTGCCTGTTGTAAATCCAATCCCTATCTGTTGAATATTTTGCATTCCCTTTTATTATTTGTTTCTTTTGTGTCTGCATAAGCTGTAATTTGTACGCTTCTTTTAGTAGCCGGTTTTGATACTCTTCGTCAAGTTCTGAATAAGCTAACACTAATTCCTTTATCTTTTCATGATTGATATTCATAGAATTTCTCCTTTCAGTTACTTTAAATATATTATACCATACTTTTGAATTTTTACAAATTATTAATCAGAATTTGTATAACATCCGTTAATTGTATATAATAATCTGCTTCCCGGTCACCTATATAAATTGGAACATCTGTTTGAATTGCAAGTTTATCCAATTCACTCAAAATTTTTCTTAATTTTCCTGTTCTTTCTTCCAATTCCTCTGCTTTATCTATAATAAGCTGTTGCCGTGACGAATCACTGATTTTCTCGTAATACAACTTATCATTACCCATTGATAAAAACCACTTATGCGCATTGCTTTCTGCCTGCTCCTTTGATACTTTACCCTGTTCCATTTCATCTATAACCGCCCAGTCCCAATAAAATTTACAAATATTATTTATAAGCTGTTCTTTATCAAACAACTCACAAATATCACAAATATCATACAATCGCATATACCATTTTAAAAATTCTTTAGCACTTTTTAAATCCATTTCAATCACCTTTCTTATCTTTTTATCACAGGTTTTTTCATACATATAATCACTCCTATTTAATTTAATTCCTGTTTCACTCTACCTTACCAAGTTTTCTACCACATTCAGGACAATACTTTATAGGAATATAAATTGTATATTGCCGTTTAAATCCAGTTGGGGGCTTTCGCCCCAACTAACTATCAATTTTCATATTTTTCACTAGAATCCACTTCATAGTGTCCCGCAAGAAACCATTCTTTTTCTAAATGCTCTCTTATTTTTACCTTTTTTTCTTCTCCTCTTTTTTCATTAAATTTTCCTACATGCTGTATATTACGATATGTAACATATCTTGCGCTTCTTCCTACTATTTCTACTGCAATACCACCAATTCTGTATCTTTCTCCAACTTCAAATTTTGTCATTTTTTTCTCCGCTCCTATTCAAACTCAATATTGTTTCGTTCTCCTCACATTTATTATAATATCACATTCAACACTTAATGTCAACTATTTTATTAAAATGTTGAACTGCCAACACCCAAATTGTGCTTTCAAGATTCTGCGCTTTTCTGGAGGGGCGCGTTGTAGTTTTTCGTAGGTACATTGTTTCATCTGCTTTATCTCCTTTCTATGTTTATGTGCTTTCTGAGTTCCTTGCTATCTATCGGGTTTGCGTGCATCTTAGGGAATATACAGAATCATAATTGCAAGGGTTTAAGCAGTGCGTCCCTTGCAATTATGATTCTGTATATTACGATGCACATTAGCAAACCGATAGCAAGGGCCTTAGAAAGCATATATAGAAAGGCGATAAAGCAGCGTTAAAATGTACCGGAGAAAAAAGTCCCCCTTTGGGGGGATTTAGGGGGGATTCCTATCATTCCTTGTTCGGAGCTGGCTGTTTTAAGACTGCTCCGAAATCCCCCAGGGAGCCGGGCAGGGGGTGCGAAGCGGGTGGGAATGGTATCATAATCAATAAAAAAAGCTGTAAATACAAAAATATTTACAGCAAAAACATAATTAAAATGTAAAGAAGTATTAAGTTAAAAGCAGTGAAAACACTGCTTAATGTCATAATTAAAGAATTATAATTTCAACATATTTCCTCACGGTGAGTAAATTAGTAACTTACAAAAGGTGTACCGTCCGGATTCAGTCTTTCTGTTATGCCGCCTCTGCCGTTAGAACCATAGTAAACCAAATAATTAACTCCTGTATCAGGGTCAACATATACGAAAACAGCTTTGTCATCACGATATTCCAAAACGTTACCGTTACGTTTTGCTTCTGTATCATTTGCAGGTGCTTGCTCCCGAATATGCGACAAAAGCTCCACACACAATATGCTTATGCCTAAACAAAACGCAAGTATAAAATAAAATATCGCATCATTACTCTTCCTCATCTTACATATTCTCCCTTCCTATTTTCCTAGTATGTGTTCCGGGATTGATTTCCTTGCATTTCTCTGATAATATTGTTTTAAGCACTAGGGGCGGTTAGCAGGAATGTTAAAAAGTCCGCCCCTGTGTAAATCCCTATTTAATCTTCAATATCCTTTTGGAAATCTGAAAAATCTGGATTTACTATGCATACCGCATAGACTCCTATCATTAATTTATCAAAGCTCCTTTCTTTACTGATGATACCTTTTTTGGTATTCATCACCATAATGAAATTATTATGGTCTCTTGACCTTGTTGTCCATGGTGTAAGAAGCCATGCCATAGAGTCGGTTTGGGTTAGCAAGTGATTATGTTTATTCATCGCTAACGTGATTATATCATTGTACTGTCTTGCCTCATCAAAACTGAGGATTCTCAGCTTCCCTTCCCATTTCCCGAACTCATTCTGACCGTCCAAGGTGTCTAATGAAATCGAATGGGAAATAAGCTTTCCACAAAATTCGGCATTAAGTTTCTCTTCTTCTTTTTTTAACAAAGCGTTTATGTCGCTTTCGTTAAAATTGTTCGTGTTTCCGAACTTATACACGAAATGAATGAAATCAAAAACACTCATAATTTTTGTTCCGAGCTCTGACTGCTCCAGAACAAAAAAATACTTCCCATCGCTTGTTCTAAACGCTTCTCCCTGTTTTACTTCTGCTAATCTCATAATAATACCTCCTTAAAAACAATTAAATTCTCCCTAATGACCGACAACCAATAATGTTGCCTTTTTCATCCCTCACAAGTTCATTGGGGATAAAAACATCTTTTCTATCCTTACATCTACCTGCAACAAGTGCAGATACAAGATAAATTGTATCTTTTTGAGGAACTGGTAAGTCCTCTATCTCGCTATATTCATTTTCCGTTACAGGGATTCCATTTATTTCTCCCTTTGTGACAGTTTTACATGCTACTCTTGCCGGTGCTGCTGTCGGTTCAATCGTCAAGATAACTGTGCCGTCTGAACCGCAAAAGTTGATTGCGTGTGGGGTCAGGTTTAAAATTTTTGTTTCCATTTTAATTTTCCTCCATTTCATATAATTGTTTACTAATTGAGCCATCACTCATAACCGAGCAAATATAGGCTCTTTCATAACTACCTGTGGAATCATAATGGTAGTTATTCTGTTTTTCTCTTTTAAAGGTATCAAGCGCCTCTTTCCTATCGGAAAAAAATTTCCGTGGAAAATTAAAGAAGTTCGGATTGTCACCTTCTCCGGGAGAGAAAGTTTCTCTCCCGACTAAGTAGCCTATTATATCATTATTATCCATCTTTATTCCTCCTCTAAGTCTGACAAATCATGTGTAAATCTGCACACACTATTTGTTTTGCCAATCAACCTTGTCAGCGTCTACATTGTAGTTTGTTTTTAAACGTTCTTTATTCATTTCTTTTTCTCCTTTTTATAAAAATTGAAATCTTAATTTTTCAGCTGCATATTTTACGGCATCTGCTCTATCTACATATTCGTATTCGCCGCTTTCCTCATACCGATAACATGCTTCGGGATTTACGGTTGCAATATCAACCAATGGTGCAAAATCCGTAAATGCGTAATCCGCATTATACATTTTCACTTCGCACCCTATTGTTTCATACATATAAGGTGTAAGTTTTTTCTTTATCGGTCTGTACCCTATCGATGCAAAAGCATATTCCGCTCTCTGATTTTCATACGATGTAAACATTCTATTTAAACTTTTTTCCAGTTTGTCTGTTTCCATGTCCTTCAAACTAATTTCCATTTTAAAAACCTCTCTTCCTGTTTATATATTTCTCTCTACATTTATTATGATACCATATTTGACACTTATTGTCAACCATTTGTTTAGAATCAGGGCAGAAATTTTATATTATATTTTCTACCCTGATTTCTATAGAATGACCTCTTATACCGTAATTAAGTATGCCTTGTCTGCAAGCTGTTCAATCGGATTAACTTCAGTTAAATTAACTTCTTTTACCATTTCTGATAACTTATCAATATTATATTGTTCTTTATAAGGAATTACTAAAAACTCGTGAATACTACTCGGCATTGCAATTATCTTATCCGTGCAATATTTGTCTGCCAATTCTTTTAATACTTTTCTATTTAAAATAGCTGATGCACCTTTAATTTTTGATTTATTAGTCAAAATATAAATCGGTATATCTTCCATTTCTTCAAAATAAGACATATTTGCATTTAAACACATCACTTTCAAAAGTGAAACAATTATTGTTTCCGCATATGTATTTTCTTTGGCAGCAATCCATGCTTCATCTTCTGAAATCCCGGCATTTTCAAGTAATTCAGCTGTAACTTTAGTTGTCGCACTATCTTGACCATTTTTTATCAGATTGATATACATATAACTTTCGATTTCATCAAATTCAGTTTCTTTTTTTACAATGTTTTCAGAACTTGTTTTCTGCAATCCAACAAAAATATTTTTAAGAACGAAATTACCATCATTTAATGTGTCCACATTAAACTCAAATTTTTTACTATCTTCATATAATTTAATCAGATATGAAATAATTTCATCTTCTTCAAGTCCTCTGTTTTCCAATTCTTCAACAGTATCCATGTAAATAATTGGTGAAATACAAACTCCTGCATTTTCTTCCGGTTGTACCATAATACCTTTGAGAACTACTCCATTTTTTACCACATCGCGTTCCTGTGCATTAAATCCTCTATTATTTAATTTCTTTACTACTTCTGTTCTATTCATGACTTTACTCCTCTACATTTTATTTTAAATTTTAAACTTTGAACTGCCAGCACCCAAATTGTGCTTTCAAGATTCTGCGCTTTTTCCGGAGGGGCGCGTTGTAGTTTTTCGTAGGTACAATGTTTCATCTGCTTTATCTCCTTTCTATGTTTATGTGCTTTCTGAGTTCCTTGCTATCTATCGGGTTTGCGTGCATCTTAGGGAATATACAGAATCATAATTGCAAGGGTTTAAGCAGTGCGTCCCTTGCAATTATGATTCTGTATATTACGATGCACATTAGCAAACCGATAGCAAGGGCCTTAGAAAGCATATATAGAAAGGCGATAAAGCAGCGTTAAAATGTACCGGAGAAAAAAGTCCCCCTTTGGGGGGATTTAGGGGGGATTCCTATCATTCCTTGTTCGGAGCTGGCTGTTTTAAGACTGCTCCGAAATCCCCCAGGGAGCCGGGCAGGGGGTGCGAAGCGGGTGGGAATGGTATCATAATTAATAAAAAAAGCTGTAAATACAAAAATATTTACAGCAAAAACATAATTAAAACGTAAAGAAGTATTAAGTTAAAAGCAGTGAAAACACTGCTTAATCATATGATTAGTTATTAGAAACATTGAGAATCTTTCAACATAGACTATTTCCTCACGGTGAGGAAATAGCACCATTTATTTTTTGTAGTAAAAAAATGCTCCGTCTTTTTGAAAAATGTGAATAGAAGCATAAGCCGCATCTGTAACTTTCAAATCGCAGTCAGTAGCAAAACCACATCTTTTATTAGTACAATATATGTACCCCTGTTCCATCGGACACACATCGCTTTTTTTGCTCTTGATAGCCGGTTCCCCATTTTTTTTAAGTTCATGTTCTACTGTAAACTGCATAAGATTTGCATATACGAGTTTATTCATGCAAATCGGACATTTATTCAAAGGTTTTGCGTTCATACCAATTATCTTATCCCTGCCGCTTTCATTAATTTATTCAAATTGCTATGTGTATCTACACTTAAAGCCGGAACTCTGACTAGTTCCACATCATTTTCACTACAAAACCGTTCTAATAACTTATACCCTACTCCATTAAACCCTAATCCATATTGGATAAAGCCATTAGAACCCACCTCCGTTCCTTTTACAATCAATCTTTCCTCATTTTTCCTGTCAAATTCAATTATTTCCTGAGAAAGATTATCCCTCACCCAAAGGAACATATATATTCCATCACTTACAATTTTTCTCATAAGAACTATCTCCTCTATTCAATCCTGTCTTAACCCTGTGTAGCTAGAATCCTGCCGATTTCAGTAATTCCAGCTGCCTGCAACAGCTCTTCTAATTTGTCGTATCTGTCTACGCTCCACTCTGGAACTCTGACTAGTTCCACATCATCTTCACTGCAAAACTTATCTAAAAGATTAAGTCCGTCTTTTTTTAATACACTTTGAAAGAAACCATTAAATTTCTCTTTTTCACCTTCAATCATTTTTTCATTATTTTGCTTATTATAGTTATCTATTTTCCAAAACAATCCGTCCTGCGCCCAAACAAAAACATATCTTCCATCTGTCACAATTTTTTTATTTCCTTTTCTTTTTAACATCTTCTCTTCTGCCGGAATAGCTTCGATAAAATGAACAAAATAATCCGTTCCTGTTATAACCACTAATTTTCCTGCCCTGCAATAAGTGTCATCAAGTATAACTTTTGTAACATAATACTGTGCTATTTCTTTTGCCAGCCTTTCCGCAGTGCGCTTAAAAACTTCGTTCTGCATATCGACCGTTTGGAGTTTTTCATTAACAGAAGCATATATCTCAGACGCTTCATCAAGTGTTAATTTCACACTTTCACCAGTCATACATTCCCAATAATCGTCATTCGACAACTTATTTACATTAAGTTTGTCCATAACAGCTCTCTTCTCAAGTTCCTCACGTAACTTTTCCTTTTCATCCTTTAGGTTGTCTTTAAAACGACCATAGGATTTAAGAATACAATAATTATCTATTTTATCATTGAAAAGTACGGCATCTGCTTCTTTTTCATCCGTGATGAAAAAGAGTTTAATTCTTGACAAATACCCATCTGAATCGAAACATTTAACCCCCATCAGAAATGTTTCCTCTTCAATCTCACCAATTTTTTGGAATTTTTTTACAAAATCAAAAAATTCATCTCCAGCTTTCATTTTTACGGGTATCGTAAACATAATATCAACTCCTTTTTTTTCTGCATTATTTTTATTTTTCCCAATTCACTCTATTAGATTTTATTCCATTTTCATCTACAACTGCATCCTGCGCCTTTGCAGCTTCGAGCCAGTAATCATAATTCAAATTTTTTTCATTCAATTCAAATTCATCATGTTTCCCCCATTCTTTAACGTTAAAAAATTCTCTTTGTAAAAGAACTTCATTTCCAAAATAATTGCATGATACCTGCCAGTCTTTCAAAAAAACAACATGACTATAATCCAAAATCAAGGCATAGCCATATTGAGTTTTAATCAAATGGTCGTCAGCCACTTTTACAACTATTTTGTTTTCATCCTCCGATACTCTATTCATCGTATAGTATTTATTGGATTTGCTTCTATATTCCAATCCGCTAAACCTAAATTCATTAAATTCTTCTTTTTTGCTTTTACCCATTTGTTCTCCTCTCTACTTTTATAAGGGGTATTACCTTTCGACAATATTATAATAACACATTTTTATCACTTTTGCAAGTTATATTTCATTTCTTTTTCTTCTTTTGTTTCTTCATATTTTAATATATCTTTGGGTTCCATGTCTAATATTAGGCATAAATTATTTAACGACTTTAGTGTTATATTTGTATCTTCATTTTTTATTTTTTTCAATGTATCTTGGCTTAGCAAACCGCTTATTTTAGCCTTGTACGTATTAAATCCCACACGTTTAAGTGCATCACCAACGTCAAATTTATATTTTAACAATTTTTTATTCTCCTTTTCTTCCATATCTAATATAAATATATATCATACACTTTTTAAAGTCAACAAAAATATTTCTTTAAAAAGTGATTTTTCTATTGACATAACTTTATAAAGTGATATAATAGTATTATCAAATAAAACAGAAAGGCATTAAATAATGAATGTAATCCAATTTCCAACAATAAAGCAAACTAATAGTCCGGCATATAACAATCTAGTTCAATTTTTTGATGTATGCAAAAGTCCTGAAAGTTGTCAATTTTATTTAGATGTTGTAGAAATTTCTTATGATAACGGTGGACTAAATGACAGTGAATTATTCACTTTGCGCCGAATCGGAAGACAGAAAATGAAAAAAATAAAATCCATGTGAAAGAAAGAAGGCACATAATTATGATAACAATAGATAAAAAAAGAGAAACAACAATTAAATTGCAACTTCTCTTTTCCCATTACTTATTAAATTTGTTTCAATACATCCCATGTTAAAGTTCATATAAAATATTAATACTAAAACATATTTCAAAACATTTTATGTTAATATTTATATATATTATATAGCACTTATTTTCAATATTGTCAACATTTTTTAGAAAGGTACGACATTGCATTGTCGTAAAGGGTAAAAATTTATGGAAGAAATGATATACGGAGTTTCAAGCAGATATTCATTTGGACAATGGGAACATGTCGTTTTTCATTTTAACGATATGGATTCCGCACAAAAGTGGCTTCATACGGAGTGCCACAACTTTTGTGAGCGAGAACTTATGAATAGAGCCAAAGCTATAAAATTAGCCGGTTTTGAGGCTGTTAAATATGCTCTTGAATATGATGAATATAATTTTTAAAAAAGGCGGCTTAATGCCGCCTTTTCTTTGTGTTTTAGCAATGATGCTTATACAAAAACATATTTCAACTCACATAATGAGCCGGGTCATTATGACATATCAACAATCCCTTGCACTGTTAATGTATTTATTATAATCAATCGCTTTAATTATGTCAATCCTCTATTACTCTATTATTTAATTTCTTTACCACACGACTCCTATCCTTCTTTGAATGGCTTTATATTTACACAAAAAATGCAGTGGGCATTTTATAACAAAAACTCCTACTGCATTTTTAATTTGTAAAGGGATTTTACATAATTACTTTAACATACAAAAAACAAACTATCAATATAAACATTGTGAAAACATGCTAATATAAAAGGCAATAGCAATGCTTAACACAAATGGTTTTTTTGTTATGTTCTTTTTAATTATATCTTTTATGTTAATCAAACTGAAGATAATAATAGCTCCGCAGATTAAGAAAATTGATATATTTACAAATTTAACTACATCTGCCGTTGTAGCTGCGTACAGTTCACATACAATCAGCACAAATACATCTCCTATTCCACAACGATGCCGTATTCCGGCTATGCAATACACTATTATAGACAATAATAATTCTATAAACACAAGCCATTTTCCGGCATCTGCCATTGTCAGAAATATACAGGCATAAAATATTGCACTAATACCCAGCATAATGACATTTAACATTCTAAATAGCTGCATTATTTTTTGGTCTGTATACGATGATACAGCTAAGTAATTAATTATCAATGTAAGAAAAAACGTTTTTATCAGCGTTTGTTCTTTTAATAAAAAAACATTTAACAGCTGTATCAATAACACAATTGTATACATAATTATCAAATCTATGTTCGTATGTACTTTTTTTAATTCTTCATCTTTTTTTGCAAATATGCGTGTAGTCAGAACACATATACTACTGGTGCAAATGCAATATAGTATCCAAAGTAAAATCTTCATTTAACCACTTCCTCACCGTGAGTAATTTTAATAATTTTCTTCTGAAATAGCCCTGCGAATATTTAATGTAAAATTAGAACCAAAATATATTATTTTTCTATTTACATTTCCAGCCTTGTCTTTGGCTATACATATCCATCTGTCATACAATCTGTCTGTATCAGATAACGCAAATGTAAGATTCATATGATTATCATCTTCAAATGTTCCCGTTGTTGAAAAGGACGGATTTGTTTCCGGATATAAAATAAGAGTATCCATTTTACTTAGATGTTCTTGGTCACAAACTTTTTCAATTAAAGTATCCGTATCATTATATCCATATTTTTCACCGTCTACTGTTACATTTTCTACATCTGAAAATTCGTAAAATTCCGGAGGTGTCTTGTCAATTTTTACGGTAAATTCTTTTTCGCTTGTATTTCCAACATTATCTTGCGCAACTATCTTATATTGTGCATCCTGTTCATTAGAAAATGTATATGTAAATCCTCCTGTTGAGCTGTGCAACTCATTATCATCAGAATCATATAATATAACATTTTTTACACCACTTAAATTGTCTGTAACAGTTACATTTATAACAAAGCTACGATTAGTCCAACCGTATTCATTCTGTACTCCAGATATTTCAGGAGCTGTACGGTCAATATGAGTGATTATCTGTTGTTTCCGGCTGTTTCCAACCGCATTATCTGCCTTTACTGTGTAAATATTTGTTCCTTCGGTTGTGTCTGTAAAAGTAATAGTTTCTCCACTGTCATTTTTGTTTATTTGTGTGCCATCAGGTGTTGATACAAAAAATCCAACAATCGCGTTTACTCTATCTTCCGCCTTAGTCTTTATTTCGGTTTCTCTCGCCCAGTCAAAATTAACATCTATATTTTTATAATCGTACTCCAAATCAGTATTTGTATTATCAATATATATGTCAGGTATAGAAGTCACTTTATTTTCTGTAAATTTTGCATAGAGCGTTATATCATTGGTTGGTGTGTATGTTTTCCCTCCCTTTTCAATATAATAAACATCATTTAACGAGCTATCTGAATACCAACCATCAAATGTATAGTTATAGGTTACTCCATCAATAATCTGTGGTTCTTTTGTCGCATCCGGCAGTGTTACACCGCCGTTGGTATAATCTGCCTTTACATTGACCGTACCGCCGTTTGCTGTCAGGTTTTTAAAGCTTAATGCCGGAAGCCAGTAGGAAGTGCCGGAAAACTGTCTGTTTTCTGAAATGCCATGTTCCCGGTAATGCAGGATTGCCCACATGGTATCGTAGACATTATTGGTTGCCCTTAAAAGGTCCGGGTTGCCGTTATAATATGCCGCCCAGTTCCATGTGCCGACCGACCAGCCGTCCCAGCCTTTTACCTCACCGTGGCTTGTCTGTGCAGTGAGCTGTTCATTCCAGCCGTTAAATGTTCCCTGTGCATTGGTATTTGCTGCACCGATTGTTGCCGTGCCGCCGTTGGTTTCATAGCTTACGGTGTAGGCTCTTTTGGCTTTAAGAAAATTGTAGATTCTGTCGTATTCGTATGTTCTTACTGTATCTGTTGTTTCATTTCCGTTTTCATCAAGAAGCGTACCGCCGTCTGCGTTGTAGTCCACCTTATAATTACTGTTTGTCCACTCTGCTGATAAGTTGATGGTGTTGTCCCACAGATACCACTGCTGGTTGTCGCCGCCGTGATAACCGCTGATTGTAATGTTTGTTCCGTTATCTGTGCTATACCCCCACAGGTCAAGCACCAGTGAGGAAGAATCCAGTGAAGTACAGTTTCCAAGCTTCGAGCAGATGTAAAAATATCCGTTCCCTGCCATTTTTAACGTCCATAACTGGTTATCGCCGCCATGGTATGCATACTGCTGGACATTTGCTCCGGCTGATGTTCCGTTTACGTCAAGTACTTTTCCTGAATAGTTATTTTTGATTACCCAGTACGGCACATTATTTTCGGTCTTTACATATTGGAACGCAAACATCTGCGCATTTCCATTTACACAGTCCCACAACTGCACGTTTGCTCCGTTTTCGGTACTTGCGGCATTAATATCTACGCTGTCATATCTTCCGCCGCACTTTGTACGGATTGTCGTCAGTCCGTTTTGTCCTGGCATGACTGCCGTTCCATCTCCCGCATAACTTCCTGCCGTGTTCATAAACTGGTCTTTATACACCCAATTACTTCCCGCGGTGTATCCCGTCTTTTTGAAATCCAATTTATTAAACCTGTTCTCCGATGCAGCCGAATAGGACTGGTAGTAGTCTTCTTTGTTATCCGCTTCGTTGCCCATATAGTTTACAAACCTGTCTGCCGCTTCCCACTGTGCGCAGAACGTAAACGTTCCGTCCGCGCGGTCGCCAAACCATGCCGTATCCATCGCATACTGTTCTCCTGTGCCATATATATGCCATTCTTCCGGCTGGCACTCGTTAAACGGTGTCCACCCACGGTTGTCACAGAACACCGCTCCGTCTGCTTCACGGATTACTGCCCAGCCCTTAAACACATACCCGTTCTTTGTGTATGCGTTTGCTTTCAATGCAAAATTCTCTGAATATTTAACGGTTTCTGACGGCATATATCCGCTTCCACCGTTTGGGTCATATTGAATTGTGTACTCCGGGAATGGCGGATATGTAAATGTGAGGGTCATTCGGTTTAATATTACTGTTACATCGGATTTATCAATAACCCAGTCCCGATTATTATCATATAAACTTTCTATTTTGTTCTCGCAGCCTTTGTATGTTAAATCTTCCGTCTGTTCTGATGATGTATTTGAATTGATACCTGATAAATCATGTGAACCATCAGCAGTGAAATTAAATGCTGCAATTCCATCACAGATAATATATGAACCCTGCCAGTCTTCATACCAATCACCACGACAATACTGTTCTGCGTGCCAGCTTGATGTTGTATTAACAGTCATTGCATATGTAGCGCTATTTACATTTCTGCGTACATTTACATTTACAGGAATCTCTAATGATTTAGAAACATTTATTGGTACATTATCACAACGGTCATCCGGACTGGTTGTCTGATTGTATTCACCAAATTCTCCTCTTACGGTATAGTCTACTTTTAAAGTACCCTGAACCGTTTCACAATAATATCCATTCTCAAAGGTTGCTGCCTGCACTATTTTACTATTTTCAACGGTACTAATAAAAATCAGCACGCATACCGCAAGCATTAACCAAACGTATTGTATTTTTCTTTTCATACTTTTGCTCCTTTCTACGCAAAATGACACTCTACAGAACAAGACTGTAAAGTGTCATCTTTAAAAAAATTATATTCTATTGCATTCTTATAACATAAGCATTAAGTCAATATTTACTTTTTTCCCTTCTAACGATATACCATGTGCATCACATATTACTCTCAAATCTTCCGAACCACTAGAAGTACAATTTTTATAATCACCATCATGAAAATTAGCGTTTATTGTATATCCGGTATTCGGGTCTGTATACTTATAACTTTTAGTTCCTTTATATTCATACTCAAGTTCCCACTTCCCAGTAGCAACCAGTCTTTCCTCATCTGTTAATGACGGTGCTGCTTCGGTTGCCGGTTCTGGAGTAGGCTCTGGAGTTGGTTCTGGTGCTGGGGCTTCTTCTGGTTCGTTGTTTCCGGTATCTTCTACTTCTTCCGGCTCATTACTTTCTTCTGTATCATTTCCTGTATTCTCTGACACAGTTTCCTCACGGTGAGGAGTTTCTGCCGGCTGCGCTTCTTCTACCGGTTCTGCCTGCTGTGGAGCTTCTGCTACGGCTTCTTCTGTCTGTGAATCATTTTCTACTTTCGTTTCCTCTGCTCCTGTCTGTGCCTGTGCTATTTCCATCGCTGCTGTGGTCTGTTCTGTCTTTTTTGCTGTAGCTACTGTCGTTGTCTGCTGTTTTGTTTCCTGTGCGGCTGTCTGCTTATTTTTATTACCGCCTGATGCACACACCGCCGTTATTCCTACAGCAATTAAAACGATTACCGCCGCTACTCCTGCTACTACTTTTACTTTTTTGTCCTTTAATAATTCCTTAATTCTATTCATGCTTTTATCCTCTCTTTCCCTTTTTGCCTGTTTATCAAATAAAAGACTCCAGACCCGAAGGACACTGGAGTACATTCTATACAAGTATATCACATTAATACACCTTTATCAAACATTTTAGCATTGCCTTCATCGTATTTAATATATACCACAAAAGACATGTTATGTCAATATTAAATTATCAAAGAACACTGTTATTTATTAAATTACATTTTTGAAACTTTTACTATTCCGGCGGAAATATTAGTATTAAAATCTGTTAATTCACTTCCATTCAGCCAAATTTTGAAGCCTACTGCTATTGCAGTTGTATCATTTTCTTTAACAAGAGTTCCGTCTGATGTAAATGTTGCAGCAACATAAACATTATCAATAGAATATTTTTCAATCCCTGTATTGTCAACTACTGTAATATTAATTCTATCCCCAGCTCTAATTGTTCCACCCACAGCGGCATCAAACGCAGCTACTTTAAACGATGCTTCAACTTTATCTGTATAAGCATCTTCAATTTTTCGTTCTGATACCACTTTTTCTTTTGTCAAAACCTCATTTTTTACATACTTGCCATCAACATATATCGTTCCATCTGCAACAACCTCGTCTAAGGATGTATATGTATTTTCCGGCTTTGTTTGTTTTACAACTTTAATAACACTAAAATATTTGTTTACGTTATCTTTATTAATTTCCGTTTTTTGCGTTACATTCTGTGAAAATGCAACAACATCTACAGTTTCAACCTTTTTTACAGCTTTGTTCAATAATAACGAAGCAATAAAAAATGCTATAATCGCGACAATGACACAGCCTAAAATTCCTAACCAACCTTTTTTACTTTTATTTTTACTTTCCATGCTTATCTCCCTTTAATTAATGTTAATTTCGTTTTAATTCAACCACACTATCGTGTGCTTGTTCACTGTAATTGTTAAATGTGGTTTTAATTCTAAATTTGATATTTGCATAACTGCAACTTTCAGATTTTTTTTCCCCATTTTCAAGAATTATTTTTCCATCCGGAGTTTGGACAGTTCCGCTTGTAATTTCATTGACAGAAATTAAACCACTTTGTGCATACCTGTATACTTGCACTTTATGTTTTAATAAGCCATTTTCAATATAAGGAATCACATTATATACGATAAAATCATCTATACGTATATTAGTAATGTTTTCGATACCAGAAATCTTCCAGTCTGTACCATCATTAATTAAATTAAGATTGGATACAAAACAGTTTTTAAAAGTTGTATATGCTATGTCTGGATTGATGTATAATGCTGCTTCTTCTTTAACTTCAGTTTGTGTCAAATAAGGAAGCAGCTCTGTTGCAGAATTATAATATTCTGTTTTATCTATAACCAGAGTAGAAAGATTACTTATAGTAACCGCATCCTCCATCTGATTTCTTCTAAATAAAACAATACTATTTTCAATTACAAAAAAAGTAAGCGTTATAATCAATGCCATTACACAGAATACAAACGGAACTACATTCAAAACCGCATCATCTTTTTTTAATTTCTTCATTTAACGTTTCCTCACGGTGAGTAATTTAATACTGTGCTGTTCCTTTTCTGTATTTATGTACATTTGTTTTAAGTACCTCTGAGCGTGTAGATTTAAGAATATTTCCATTCGGACTATTCCATTGGATTACCCTTATGTCGTAATACAAATCTAATTGTATATATTCTCCATACCCAACCTTACTTAGTGTAGTTGTTCCATATCGAATATTGGAACAACCAACCTCGGTTAGTTCATTTTCTAATGCCGTCTTTTGAACATCTGTTAAATATCCTGTTGTTTCCATTTTTTCAACATATGTTCTCATAATATGCTCAATTTTGCTGTTCTTATTAATAATCGCATTATAATCAATGCTCATATATATAAGAATTGCCGCTGTCATCATACAGAAAAGAACTGCTATACCAGTAAATAATTCTCTACTTCCCGCATCTTTACCCAAGTCGTTACTCACAGATATTTCAGTCCTTTCTAGCATTTTTATTATTTTTATTTTATTTAGAACACCGTATCAATAACGTTCTGCATTTTAGTACAGATTGATGTCCAATTAAGAGTAATAAAAGCCGCAATCGCAGCCACCGCGGCAACACCAATTGCCATAAAAAGCATTTCTACTACAACATTTTTTTCTCCTCTGTCTTTATGCTGCATCTTTTCAACAACATACATTTCAACATACATTTTTGCCCCAAGTGTTTTTCCTGCCAATCTGTTTAATTTTGTTTTCAGTTTTTTCATTTTTTTCTCCTTAATTAATTAAAAATTTTTTTATATATTAATGAACGAAAAATCTCCGCTCAAGAATATAAACAATGTCATAATTATAACAGTCATAATTAGCACAAAGAACTGGATTAACATTGATTTCATTTCCAGTTTTTCTGTTTCTTGCAATCTTAATTGTTGCTGTACATTCTTCATTTGTTTTTCCATATCCCTGATGATGGTTAAATTTCTACCATTTTTCTGTAACTGACGTAGTGCCATACATAATATAGTTATGTAAAAATTGTTAAACTTCATTTCAAATTCGTCTATTGCCGCATCCATATCAGCAGTAATTCGTACAGTACCATTAAATTCTGTAATTGCAGTCTTTAGTCTTCCTATTTTTACAACCTGCCGACATTCTGCAAATGCTTCTGTTATGAAAACTCCAGCATCCAACTGCAAAAACAATTCTCTATATATTTTAGCAATATCATCCAGCATTTCATTGTTACTTTGCTTATTTCCATACGTTACAACCCATTGAGGAATAAATATTCCTACAATCATTCCTCCGAAAGCAGAAAGCATAAATTTTATAAATATGTTTATGTTCGTATATATGTATAAGGACAAAAATATACATGCTGCAATACACAGTGCTATCATCATACATATTTGAATATATACATCTGCACTTATCTGCTTCCCAGAATTGTACATATAATTGGCACCATTCCGTGCCAGGAATTGCTCTATTTTTATTTTCCACTGATTTTTTTCAACGTGCTTGTTCATTTTATCTCGCTTTCACTTCAAGTTGTATAATTTGGTATATGATAAAAAACAAAATAACTGCTATAATTAACAGCAAAAAATTTCCTGTCAAACTTGAAAATAAAAAAGCAGTAATACTTTTGCCTGTGATTTGTTGTGCTACAACAAGGATACCTATTGCAACAATAATAATAATAGTCATTTCGAGTTTAAACGAATGAGCCATTCTCTTATTAATTTCCTTGATTTCCAAATAATCAATCAAAGTTCCTCGTGCATGTTCGGCAATTACCGTATAATTAG
>OGKT01000252.1_pt1 | contig 22194 bp, 17 predicted proteins | sample 1572581 | NCBI WGS metagenome assembly OGKT01 (sample SAMEA2581881, study PRJEB24529) | metagenome | biome: Human gut stool | place: China | collected 2011 | reverse complement strand
GCTATGATGGTACCGATTCATGCGCTACAGTGGTACCGATTCGCCGATACTGTCAGTAGATGGAATGTTAGCTTGTTGTATATATGTTCTTTGTTACCATCAGTCTTTTTGAAATCTATGAATAGGACAGCATCGTAAAGAATATTTGTAAATTACAGGTTAATATAATGTAAAAAGAAGACTTAGGTGAATAACTTAAGGCATTTTTTTGTATCTTTGCAACATAAAAATCGTCAAAACGTGAGAAATAGCCTACCATTATCTCATCAAAACGTGAGAAATAGGGCAAAGATAGGTCGTCATAACGTGATAAACAGAAAATTATGAAGAGAAAAATATATAATGAAATGCTGCAATGGAAGCAGAATTCTCAAGGAAAATCTGCTTTGATGATAGATGGAGCACGCCGAATAGGTAAGAGCTATATTGTGGAGGAGTTTGCCCAAAAAGAATATAAATCATATATTCTGGTTGACTTCAACAATGCAGATAGTGATTTAATGGAAATTTTTGATAAGTATCTGAAAAACTTGGATTTGTTTTTCAGTTACTTGTCTTTGTATTTTAATGTAACGCTGTATCCTCGTAATACCGCCATTATATTTGATGAAGTACAGCTTTATCCAAAAGCACGTGCTGCTATCAAGTATCTGGTAAAAGATGGTCGGTACGATTATATTGAAACAGGCTCACTGGTTAGTATCAATAGGAATGTGAAAGATATAGTTATTCCATCGGAGGAATATCGCATGAATATGTATCCTATGGATTTTGAGGAATTTCTATGGGCAATGGGAGATGAGCAAATGATGCCGTTCATCCGCGATTGCTATGAGAAAAAGCAAGCTTTGGGGCCATTGCATCGTAAGGTAATGGATTACTTCCGACATTATATGATAGTGGGAGGTATGCCTCAGGCAGTTGTTGAATATGTAGAAACCCATGATTTCATGAAAGTGGATATGGTTAAGCGAAATATCCTTTCCCTGTATAAGGCTGATATTGAGAAGTATGCTGTGGGCAACGAAATCAAGGTAAAAGCAATTTTCGAGGAGATTCCTTCGGCTCTCAGCAAACATGAGAAGAAGTTCCGGTTGACTGCCATTAGCGATAAGGCTCGTTATCGGGAGTATGAATCTTCATTTTTCTGGCTGGCTGAGTCAAGGGTGGTAAACATCTGCTATAACTCTACTGCCCCTGATATCGGACTGCGATTGAATGAGGAACGCACCACCTTGAAGTGCTATATGGCTGATACAGGTTTGCTGATAAGTCATGCTTTTAACCTGAAGACGATTATGGGAAATGAACTTTACCTGAAGTTGGCTTTGGGAAAACTGGAGTTAAATGAAGGTATGTTGGTCGAAAATGTTGTTGCGCAGATGTTGAGAGCTTCTGGCTATGAATTGTTTTTCTTTTCGAAGAACTCTGCTACAAGTGCGGAAGATAGGATGGAGATAGATTTCCTGATTCCTAAGCCTGTCATCACGAATCGGCATAACATCTCTCCTATAGAAGTGAAATCAGGTAAAAACTTTACCACGACCTCTCTTAATAAGCTAAGAGCCAAATTTGCTCCTATGCTTGCCGAAGCGTATGTGCTTCACCCAGGTGATGTAGAGGAGAAGGATGGAGTGATCTATCTGCCATTATATATGGCAGGACTGTTGTAGAATGAGATTTTTGATGTTATTTATATAATAGTGCCAATTCATCCCAAAGGCACGAACATCATTAAATGACGAGAAAACAGACTTCAAGAAAGGAATATTACCTTTCCCTCAAACTCATGATTAGACTGCAACTTAAACAGAGAGAGCAAGCCATGCTGAGAATCATCACATGTTCTCCTGTTTTCGTGTTTTCAAACTCGAAAGAACATTGCAGATAGTCTGCAGATACATGTAGGATTCTATACATACCTTAATAATATATTTGAAAATGGTATGATGCTGGACACTACGCACCCAGCATCATACCATTTCCTATATGAACTCTTACTCTCCACTTTTAGCTTTGCCTTGTGGTTTCTGTCCAGCATGAGCCATGATAGCATTGTACTCTTCGTCAGACATTCGCCCTGTATCATGAAGGTTCTTCACGTATAGGTAAGTAATCTGGCTTAACACCATCTTCACACCATTATAGCTCATTTCGATGAAGTCACTATCGAACAGGTCAAGAGACGTTTCCTTGCCGTCCTTCTTCGCCTTCATGGTTACACTGAACTGTTTCTCTTCGTCACCTTCTGTGAAAGTAAGCGATAACTCAAACAGTTCTTTCCCCTTTATCTCATTTTCTTTCTGTTCCATATCTATTAATTTAAAACATTAAAACTTCAAAAACATATTAACAAGTAAGTTTCATCTATTCCTTTGCATCCGCAATATTGCTTTCGCAAACATCGATGATGTCCTGGAACTTCTGTTTATCCTCGGTCTGTGCAAGCTTCTCTTCTGCCATAGCCTTGATAGCCTCAAACTGCTCTAGAGAGAACTCATCGCAAGATACCATTCCCTTCTTGCGAGCTGTCATCATTACTTCGTAGTCACCCTCACAGGTCATACCGAAGAAGGCAACAGCATTAGTGTCCTTGCTCATTTGAATCAAACTTTTTACAGCACCTTCCTCATGCTTGGTAGGTGTGCATTCTATCTTGTTTTTATTCTGTTTCATTATATTTAAATTGTTACTACCCTACTTTGTTCAAGATGCCAAATTGGCATTTTGAACATAATCTATTATAATTATATTAGTGTTCTTTCATCCATTCATCCACGCTTTTATCTATGCGGAGATATGGAAGAAGTTTCTTTATCTCTTTCACGAATGCTTTGACAGAGCCTAAGGCATCATCACATTCACCTTCCAGGTAATTAAAATACTCATCGACATAATCACCTTCCAGAAAGCCTAGAAGACGACTGTCTTCATTATCTACCTCTCCAGCAATCTGAGGGTACACGTCACCCAGACAGCACCCTACTACGTCTGTATCTCCACTCTCATAGAGAACGTAGAAGATTACGTCTGGTATCTCGATACGCCCATCATCGTGAGCTTTAATGAATTTCTTGTTCGTCTCACAGTTGATGATTTCCTTTATAATATCCATATTCTTTGATTTTAATCATTAATATCTAACTACAGCCACTTTCAAGCCTCGCTTGGTAGCGGTATCTATCATGTTCTTTGTGCCCCGGCTCTTACCATCCCAGAAGGCGATGAGAGCATCGGCACCAGAGGCATGACCACTGATGATTACAACATCTTCCTTCTTTTCGTCTTGAAGGAAATAATCACACTTCTCTTTCAACAACTCATAGTTATCGAAATCTCTGCATCCTGCAATGATGACTCTGTATTTAGAGATTAAATTATGATTAATCTGTTAGCTGCATCTACTTCTTCTATACTCATTATATTGTTTGTTTATAAGTTATACTTCAAGTTAAAGACTCTCGTTTGTATCTAAGCCTTCCTTGCATAAACTATCCACCGAAAATCCAAGTTTGACACCTATTACATAATAAGGCATCATCTACAACTATTCATCTTTAAAGAAGAACAATATCCCTTTCATTCCAATATCAAAGTCCCTACAAAGGTATAAAAAACGAGAGTAACCGCCAAACTATTAGCTAATATTTTTGACTTTTTACACTTTCAAGATGATTAGGAGCTATCAAAAGCAAGAAACAACTAATAAAATACCAAAGGTATCTGTATAATTTTAATCCTTGTTGTAGTGGACGATGGTCTCGTACTTTACAGTAATGAGAAGTTAAGTAGAATGATCTACCAAAAAATATACGTGCCCCTCTACGTCATATTTAAACCGATGCCTTGCATCCAGTCTCATGCTACCTTCCATGGACGATTTCGTCGAATTTGGGAAAAACGCCTTCACTTGCTGATATATTTCCATAAGCGACAATGGCTTACCGGCCAGAGACAACACCTCATAAATCTTGTCAACCATCGTTCCCCAATAGATATGCTCCCAAGACGACAACCCATAGTAGCCTGACAGTCCAATGGATTTCACTTCCTTCATTTTAAGCAAATAAACGCGGATGGTATTAACCGTAAGATGACGATAAGTAGGACACCTTCTTAGAAAAATGTCTCTAATTTCCTCCGCTCTCATTGGTTTGCCTCTTTCTTTCAGTATATCCAGTAGCTCATAAGTAACGGAGATTTTGTTTCTTTCAGCCACAAAACCACCTTCACGATCCACTTCCAAACCAAAGATATCCAACATCAGATAAGTAAAGAAAGAAATGAAATGCTCCTTACCACCTAATTTCTGAATATCCAGCTCCTTTAAAAACATACTTGCCTGATAATGCTCATCCTTGAAACGAATGGTAGCCAACAGTTCTTTCATCTTCTCAACCAGCTTGGCTATTTCTTTTGTATCAAACAGACATGCATTAACCAATATAAATCTATCTTGATAATTGTACTTTCGAAACTGCTTGTTTAAAGGATAGCAAGAATTTCTCAAAAATATCAGTTCCATCAGCCCAATGACATCCTGCAAATGCTCTTTTTCCAAGATGTTCTTACAAATAGGCGAGTAGAATCCAATAAACGGCATTTCATACAAAAAGTCGTAATATTTCCAATGTCCATCCTGTGTAATTGGTTCAGTATTCTCCCCTATTGGGAAAAAAAGATACTTCTTAAGTTTATATGATTTTATATTGTAGACTTTCATCAACTCCTGAAGAGTTCTTCTTTCTGTCCCGATTCCTCTATATTCTAAGAAAAAACACCTTCTTTCATTCCACATTCCACTATTCAGATAATCCGTAAAAAGAGTGAACATCGGATAATAACCATTTGCCCGATGAAAATCAATCACAAAGGATACCTTTTTATCAGTCATGAATGGAAACAATCCTATTGTGCATAAACAGGTATGTTCAAAGTCTATGGATGTATATGCCTCTACAAGAAAATCAAGCAAAGAAAACGGATAATGATCGTTCAAGGAATGTTCAAGTTTATATTCAATGTCAAAACGATATAATTTATTAAAGCTATGATATGTCCATGATTGGAACATTTCAACTTCATATGTCAATCTATCCTCTACGAAAGGAAATATCTGGACAAAATCTAGCCCTTTAAAGTTCTTTTTAAAGACAGCATAATGCAATTCCAACAAGAACCTGTTCTTATTAGAAAGACGAGAATAAAGTAACGTTCCCAATGCATCTTTACCTACCTTATGCATATATTGCTTAGCATTATCTTGAACATAAAAACTAAACTCGTTATGAAGATCATGCATCAAATATTCCAGACAAAGTAAGAAAACATATAGGCATGAAGCTGCCCTAGGATAATTATCCACCATCGACATTAAGTGAGATCCCTTCATACAAATGAACTTCAGTATATCTAACGAAGAAGGGAATATTGCCTGAAATTCCTTGCTATCTTCAGCATTCTCACATAAATGAGCATAACAGATGACCATCTTTTGCATGATTTCATCACCACAAAATTGCTTTACCTCCAAAAGAGGATCTTGAGAATTAATCGTAGCAAAAACATGCTCCACATCATTGATAACCTTCAATCCTATCCCTGGTATGGCCCACAACTTTTTTATCCCCATAGCCTGAATGTCTCCAACAGTGAACAGTGAAAGAGCCCACAGTTTGTTGTAAGTAAACGTTGTTATCAGCTTATCGCCTAATAATCTGTATATCGATGTATCAATAGTATACATAATTCTTTTTTATATTTCATTGTTCTTGAATTTCTTGACATAAAAACCAGCAAAGAAACTCACATAGTTAACAGTAAAAGTCCATATAAAACAGTTTAATCTTTCTTGTCAAACGTAGAATACATAGCTACCTGAAACACGTTCCTCACTTCAGAATTATCTGACTTAAGCCAAATACCATCCTTGCTAGCCACATAAACAGCCAACACCATAAGAAGAAAAGAGTACAAGCAGTTAAGCTCAACCTGAGCAGATGTCAAAGCAGCACCAACCCAGAGCAAAGGGATTACCAGAACATTTCGCCTGTTTAACCATTCATTGAAAATATATCTATTCATTATTATAAGTTTAAGCACTTTTATACAAAGGTACAAAAGTATTAAAAATATAATAGAATACCAACTTTTCGTTAGGAATTTTACTGATAATTCCTCAAAATACATGAAAATGAGGCCATTTCTTTAAAAGAAATCTATTTCAGTACCTCCTTAAAAAGTATCTCTAAGAAAAAAGCACGTTGAACTGTCCACAAGTCTTTAGCACGTAGGCAGTTCAAATTAATCCTTGTTGTAGTGGACGATGGTCTCGTACACCCCGAGCCGAACTTTAATTAGCAAGATTTTCAAAAATCTCTCGTGCTTACAGCGTATAGCTGCTTAGCACATTATTGAATTATTAACGAACTATTGTTCCATCATCTTCTCCTTTTAAACGTTTAAAACGTCTTTTTGAATATACAAAGATACATGATCCCCCTCACATCGCCAAACTTCTTGCATTATTTTAACGCAAACGATACGTAAACACTTAGAACAACAAGCTTGCTTGATTGTTATGCAAAGGACAACTAGAATACCAGGAAGGCAATGAACTTGATTTCCTCCTTAATAGCATTCCATTCTCATATAGTAGATCATTTCAGATGGATGGTCTGTGTTTTCCCCGTAATATCAGTTACCACAGCGGTCCCCCCATCACGAATCTCCACCTTCTCATATTTGGCATCAACTATCACCTTGCCTTTTACTGTCATAACACCCCAATGTCTGGGAATCTGTTCAAAGGCGCAATAGGCACCGACCGGTTGCGCTATACTATGGTAGAGAGGTGGCACGATAACTTTACCATCTACCTTCACACCCCATTTCTTTCCTGCTTGATATAATTCTACATGCCCTGCCTCCGACTTCTCTTGCATCAGCAATAACTCCTGTTCCTCTTGCTTTTTCCTGCGTTGCATTTCTCGCTCATAGACCAGTTTGCCAAGCCGAGGCATCGCAACCATCAAATTCTCGCTTTCTGTTTTGGGTTGATTGCAACCTATATAGGTCTTTTTCAAGCTGGAGTCAACGAAGTAATAATCCTCATGGCTGTCCATGACCACTATGCCACTGTCGTATAGGTCGGCACATAGCCAATATACATGAGTATGGTCGCCACGTAAAAAACAAACCTTTTCACTGTTTTCTTTATGCATTCGCATAGAGCCGCCATCCTCCTCCTTTATATAACCATTCCTGACAACCACTGGCTGTAGAGCGTCGAAAGTTGTAGATTAAATAATATCCATAATTCCATAGGTCATATTGGGAAGGGCGAAAAGGTAAAGCAAAGTACTCGTAGGTACGAGATCTGAAGAGACCATTATATTCGACGAACTCCCATTTATTGATGGTGATTACCTCGGGAGCATCTTTCGCATAAATGTCCTCGTCTATGACAACTCTCGCCAAGAGGTCGTAGTAACATACAGTCTTTCTGCGAGGTCGGTAGAACAGGATGTTGCCATCCAACAGCTTCATGTCATAGTAGTTGCCTGGTTCTATCACCTGTTCGCCTTGTCGGTTCACTACCGTCATCTTTCCATCAGGCAGCTTGATGATGGCAAACTCCCCTTTGCTATCTACAAACTCCCGATACTGTATCGTTTGGAGCAATTCTTCATAGCTCATCACCATCATCATTTCTGAGTCTGGATGAATCTGAATATCGTCTTGCTTTTCGTTCATCAGGAAAAACTCTCTATCCTTCGGAGTCTCCTTTCTCTTGCCAACTTTCAGCTTTCCCTCGAACATAGCATTCCAGTTCCATACTTGCGAAGGCAACCCGAACACCCGATATAGTCCCACATTATCTATAATTACGCAGTTCTTCTTTCCCTTAGCTACTCGCAATCCACGTCCCACCATCTGCAGATACTTGGCAAGCGACAGCGTTGGTCTAGCCAGCTGCACAAACTCCACATCCGGACAGTCAAATCCCTCCGAGAATATGTCCACATTCACCAATACTTGTATAGGAGCAAGTCCATCAGCAGCCCCATCAGCAAGTCCATCAGCAGCCCGCAAGCAAGTAGCACCCAGGCGGTCCCATCCCGCACAATCTGGCGAAGACCGCTTTGGTCCGCCAACCTTAGAGCGTAGCGGTTCCGAGCACCGAGTAGGGCGGTTTCCTCCCTCTCCCCTGAGGGTGAGAGGGTCGGGGTGAGAGGTGGAGCCCTCTTTAATGGTAAAGAGGGACGGGGTGATTTTAGAAAAATCTCCTTCTTTAAGGGTAAGGGAGGACGGGTGGGTTTTCGAAAAAGAAGTATTAGAAGAAGCTTTGAATCTTTCAATAAGTTCTTTTCGTAAAGAACTTGGCGTTTTACTATCAATAGCAACAGCTGCTATGCCGTGTTCTCTGTAGAACTCGGCAATAGCATTAGCATGACTAATATTGATAGCATACACGATGCCCTTTCTGTCTTTACCAAATTCTTCCAAACTCTGATAGAGCCTTTCGATGCTCGGTTTCTTGTTCAGCAACATATCCATTTCCTTGTTTTGGTAGTCACCATCAGCCCCTCGCTTCTGCAAGGAGTCGATGAGCCGTTGCGTCACACCATCCGATTTGATGCTCACGAAATCGTATGTTGCCAATCTTCCCTTGCTGATAAACTCAGGAACACTCCACGACTGCACCAATACGTCAAACAGATCAGTAAAACCCTTACCGTTCAATCGGCAAGGTGTAGCCGTCAGTCCCAGGAACTTAGCTTTCGGGAATCTCTCCCACATCTCCTTATAGGTCTTGGTAAGGGCATGGTGCGCCTCGTCAATCACTATCATTCCCGGTTCTTCCTCTATCTCGTCATAGTGTCTCATCAGCCACTGAATGGACATCGCCTTGACGGATGACAATAGGGAAGTGGTGTTTGATGCGGGATAAGAATGGAACTTTCTTACGGTTTCGTCTATCTGTGACACCAGCTCTCTTCTATGGGCTACAATCCATACTTTCTCCATTGGATTGTTGCTCACGAAAGAGTCTATGACTGCTGTTAACAGATAGGTCTTACCTGTTCCCGTTGGCATTTGTGCCATCACGGACCGATGAAGGCGCAACGCCTTCTCAATCCGTTCCTTCATATCATCTTGATAATCAAATAACTTTATTTCCTTCATTGCAAAGAAATTATTTCTTCAATAGATTCTCGATATCCTTGATGGCTTTATCAAGGCCAAAAGCCCCTTTGCCTTTAAAAATCTCCCAACCATGAGACTTCAATTGCTTCAATGTCTTCACAAAGGCTTCTCGACAGTTGGATGGGTCGTGTGGCAATGTCTCCATTGCCACCTCAAAGCCATCACGCACAATCTTTTTCATGCGAGTAGCCTGTTTCGGATAGTCAGCGATATACCAATCTGAGTTGTTGGTACCACTGAAGACAATAGAAGAGGCGATAAAATGAGCATAAGCATAGTTGCTGCCTTCCAGATAAACATGCGCTTGCTTCTCTTGTCATTCCGCTAAATAAGCACTAAACATTCAACATTACTACAGGATGCTTCCCAAATAACTCTTGAAATAATATTTGTTAGGATAATCCGCAATAAGCTGTCTAATACCATTCTTGATCATCTTATCCACGGCAGCAGACTTTCTCATTACCCTCTCTATTTGTCCCAACAACCAGTTGAACTCCTTTGGCTTTTCTTTGAGCAAAGCCAATCTCTTAATGTCCTTGAATAGTATCTCTCCCACAAAGGCATGGTCTTGCTTGGGCACATACTTGATATATTCCGGATAAAGTTCCCACAGGTTCCAATGCTTATGTACAAACATATCCTTGAGCAAGTCAAACCGTTCCTCCTTGATGAGAATCTTGGCTTCTGCATCCTCATAATCATGCTCCCAATCGGGCATTTTCCAAAGCTCGTCAAAGAAGGCAGCCCAATCTTTTCTGTCTATCACCTCCTTCAGAGCCTCATAATATTTGATTCGATAACCACTGACGATAAATCGTTTCTTGCATTCTTCTATCAGCCAATCCTTGTCACCTGATAGTTTCAATGCCTTCACCACTTTGTCCTCCCATTTTTTGGAGTAGGAGTGAAAGTCGTCTTTGTTATCGTCTATCACCTCAACAGCTTTCTTATACTCGCCCCATTCTATGAGGCAGTCGATATAATGGTCACGAATATTCTCGTCATCACGTTTCTCCCACATCAACTTCTCTGCCTTTGCACGCTTACCATGTGCAGCCCAGTAATCAGCCTTTTGGATGTAATAGCGATAGTGGAAGTATTTCTCTTTCTTGTTTTTCAATCGCTTGCTGATATGAGCCAGATATGCCTTTTCATCATCACCGCAAAGCAACGGCATCGCCTCGTCCACAAACCACTCAAAGCGCATGAAATAGTTATCGCCAATTTCCTCGCACTGCTCTGCAATCTCTCCAAGCATACCCAAGCGAGAATCCTCTTCTATCTCATCACTATTGATTAACAACTCCATCACCATGTCTGTCGACTGGGTGACAATGTCATTTAACATCTTGTTTTCCTCTGCCCAAACATCATATCTGGCAGGAGTATAAGCCAGATGGTCGTGTTTGAACTCTCGGCAAGTGATGGTCATCACATATCCAGCTATCAAGGCAGCATCAATCAGATTACCTTTCTTCTTCATGCTCTTGGCTTTTCTCATCATTGCAGCCAAGTCTTGCTCTATCTTCCTCCAGTCCAATTGGGGTTGTCCGAATCTCTTACCCAACACACCAGCATGGGCAAAACAAGCTTCCACCTGCTCCTTGTAGTTACCACGCTCCGGCTTCCAATACTTTTCCACCAAAGTGGTAGCGAAGTCCTCATGCGTGGCTGCATACTGCCGTACAAAGGCTTTCATCTCCTTGCCCGATATCTTCGAGAGTACTTTATCTATCTTATCAAAATCCGTATTTGTATTCATACAATGTTTTCCTCGTTAATCTATGCTAAATATTTCCAAATAACTCACAGCTCGCCACAACTTTACCACACAAACCATTGCTCGTATTCAAACCATATTGGGATGTAACTTGATAATTATTGTTCATTAGGTATATTGGAGAGCTGTTTGGCTCTCCATTTTATATTTATCAAAACCTTTCGGTATTATTGCCCGATGTTTTCGTGTAAAAATCCCCAACTGTTTGTTTTCCTACAAACTGTTTAAAAATATCATTTCGCATTTTATAAAACTGTTGACTCTGCGGATTATCAGTACCTCTTCCATAAGCAAATAAATGCTGTCTAACATCTGCTATACCCAAATTTGTATAAAAAGGCAACGCCTTTATATCCAAGAGTTTTCGATAATCTTGTGCAGCTTCTATATTATGTAATTCATATCTGGCTATCATATCAAAAAATTCATCATATCCATCTCTTTCCTCTTTTGCAGAAAAGCCGACTTTAATTTGGAAATTATTGTCGACATACAAATCTGCTCCATTGATTTGTAAATGAAAACGAATTCTATCCTCCTTAAAATAATAAGGATGCATAATCCTTCCATTCTTGGTTAACACCAATGGATCTTTTGCTCCTTTACATGGAGATTCATTACATGTATCACAAGAAGGGATAAGATTATAATAACTCAATGCCAAAAATGGGTATTTGCTTTTGGGAAAGAAATGGTCTATCTGTTTCTTTGTCCTATTTGTTGGCTTGATAATTTCCATTCCACAATAAGGACAAACCCTCAATCCTGAATTTATGATAAAAGCACGTTTATCAAATGTCCCTTTGCCATCATATATACTATTAACAAAGATATCATACATTATCTCGTTGAAATGATCAAAAGTTGGAAATGCAAGCATTTTATGCTTATCACATCTACCAGCTGTTATACTACTAAAGATCAATTCGTCTGGATATTTTGTTGCTTCAAGCCTTTGGATAAGCTTGACTTGTGTTGTAGGCTTCATCAAAAGATACTTTTCCAAGAATGTGATGTTGGATAACTTTTGAAGGAAACTTCTTGTCAAAGTATTTTTCCCGACAGCAACATGTACCGTTCCTCTATTCTTGACAGCAACTTCAAGCACCTTTCCATTATTGAGATAATCTTCAATCAATGGAATCATTTTTGTTGCATATGCCTTTGCATATGCAACATCTTCACCATGTCGAGGCATTTCAATCTTATACATATAACGACAACTTCTATCCCTTAAGATAATCCTTTATGAAATCATCTCCCACCATATCAACATCTTCAATATCTATGTGTTCTCCATGATTCTTTCTTTGAATCAATTTGTTGACATAATTTGAGGCAACTGTACCAATGGCACTTTTGTCAAAAAAGAAGCTTTTATTAAGCAATTCATAATAGTTTGCCCCAAAAGTCTGCATCTTTACTTTTTGTACAACTCCCTCTTTGAGATATAATGTGTTTTGAGTAAACATGTCGGTAAGCACAAAAGGAGAATGAGTTACCATCAATATTTGGATGGAATGAATAATGTTGGTATCTATATGACACCACTTCATTGCATCAAAAAGCATTCCTAAGAATCGTCTTTGATAGTCGGGATGATAGTATAGCTCCACTTCATCAAATATCAAGCAAATATTATGATACCCCACACGATTTTCATCCTCCTTGACGCTTTGGATATTCTTAATGTGATACAGCACATAACTCAAACTATATAGCATCTGCCGTTCACCACTACTCATTTTTCCTAACGAGAATTCCGCCTTACCTGTTAATGACCAATTGCTTTCTGGATGATTTTCCACATTAAATCGGATATTCAATTCTTTAAAAGTCATATTGGTGACATAAAATGCTGGTGGAAGCATTGCTATTGCATCGTTGAATGTCGAAATCTGTCTATCTTTCATCATATCGGAAACCTTCACCTCGTTAGTCATACCCCATACAACCTTATGCTTGAAAATATTCTTCATATAATCCAAGCAGATTGAAATTTTCAAAGTTATATGGCTTCTATTTTTTGTAGAATCATTTATCTCACGAATCAATTTCCATACAACACCACTTGCAACTTTACGGAAAGAATCATTGTTAATATATTTATAGACCTCATTCGTACTCTCTACTTTAGTCAACAGATTCAATTTCAAAGTTTTCCAATAGTCTTCGTATGTAAAGCAAATCTTTACCGTCTTATAGGCAAGATAGAATAATGCCATCTCATATCGATCACGAGATTCTTCTGCGATGTCATCTTGATAAGTTGTAAGCAATATTTTCTCCCAAATACGCTCAAACTCACGGATAAGCAAGGAAATATCTATGTTCTTATATTTACTAAATATATAAGCACGATAGTTGCTCTCTGTTCGCTCTTTGTAGCCTTGGTCGAAATAATACGTAATGGTAGATGGTTCATATCTTTCAATAAAAGAATGTCCTTGCGCTTTAGCCAACAATGACAAAGCCATCACCCTCTGTGCTGCCAATCTATTTTCTTTCTCTATATCAATGTTGCCATTATTTCGGTAAGGAGTTATGACAATAGGGGTGAAATAGCCATCATTCTTGTGGAATACACCATCCAACCACTCACCGTTAATGGCATTATTTCCGATTTTCTCAACAAGATTGTCTGGTATGTATTCTTCCTTATTGAAAGCATACAAGCTATAATTTGTAGATATGGTATAAAAGAAATCTCTTAGCAAAGGCTTTGGGTCGTTAGCATTCTTTATGCTGACATGCTTGAAACTTTTTCCGTTCTCATTTTGCACAAACCAATACAAGCGAGTCTTTCTACAAGAAATCCTATATTGCTTCCCTTCACAGATATAATACAAATCCGCATCAACACCATGAGCATAAGAAAGTTCTCGTCCTTTGGTTTCAAATTTTCTGTTTCCAAGCATCCTGACAGAAAAGTTGTTGATAATGCGGTATATGATGTCAAGCAAAGAAGATTTTCCGGCTCCGTTTATTCCTACGATGCAGTTTACAGTAATCTGTGGGAGCCCTTCTTGCAGATATACCCTATGAGCATTTCTCATCAAATCATCCACAACAACAAGTTTACTTGCAAATGGTCTTTTATATGCGCCAAAAGGATACCAGCCTTTGTGTAAGACTTTCGACACAGCCTTTGGCATATCATTCAAATATAATCCTAATAGTTGCATGTTACAAACGCTTTTTATTCGCCCCAAGCTTTAATGAGATTTATCGTCTCATTCTGAGGCTTGTTTTTATCTTCAATTCTATCAATCTGCACAATAATTGGCATTTCTGCCAATTGACCAGCCAAAACACAAACACCAGTTGATAATATTGGTAGGGATTCTACGGATACCTTATCCAAATAAGAAATGGTGTTGCTCACCTGTTGAATATCCCTTTCATTCATCAAACGATGTATGAAGTAATTGTGAAGTTGTGAAATGATAGTGGAAGAAATATCTGACGGTCGTTGACTGGCTATGGTCATAAATACGCCAAACTTGCGTCCCTCTTTGATAATCTCTTCAAACACCTCCAATCGATAATCCTTCCAACTCTCACTTTCACGAGTAGATTGATACGAAAGAATATTATGCGCTTCATCCACTATAATATTGAGATAACTCTTGTTATCTCTCATTTTCTTGTATTCATTATAGAGTTTGTTTGTCAGCAGGAGTGGAATCAGTTTTTTCATGTCAGTATTGACATTGCAAAGATTGATGACAACAATATTCGACTTATCCCAGAATGAATTGATTTGACCAGAGAAATCAAACACCTTCTCTATATTTTTCTCATTACTCTTTAATTTGTTGATAGCCGGAGCGATATGCTCGTTCATTGCTCGATTACCAAGCATGTCATATATCAACCTCATATACATGATGCAAATGAAATTCTTAATGAAGTTATTTGAAAAAGAAAAATCATCAACTTGCCTATAAATAGCCAAATTCTTGATATACTGAGGTCTTTCTTGAAAATTAATAAAGGTATTCCCATCTCTAGTATAGTAACATTGCCCATTGGTATGAAAAGAGAAGTCTTTTCTCAATCCTTCTTCAATGCCGTTTTTTATCTTCGGTGGGAGGATTTCTTCAACATAATCTATCAGCAAATCTCCTTTTACTTTATCTGACATCTGAAGAATGGAAAATATTTGGTCTCTCAAATAATTTTTGAATTTATCAAGTTCTCCACCGATAGACTTGTACAACTTGATGCATCTAACAATAAAAGGTCTTTGGGTCTTCTCTGTAGCACTAGCAAAAATACAAAGGAGGTTCTCATCAAGCATATCATCATCCGAGAGCGGAATTTTGTCAGAACCCTCTTTCGTATTTGTTGATAAGTCATATATTTTCTTCCCCTCAATGATAGCTTCCTCCTTAGAATACTCTCCATTGAAATCATAAAAGAGGAACTTGGCATTCTCTCTAAACTTGGCATTGTCCTTGAAAGACACAAATAGCTGCCTGTAAATTTTAGCCAACGTATAAGATTTACCACTGCCCGTATTGCCAAAGATACCAATATGGCTGGCAAACAACTTGTTTACACCTATAGAAATTGGCACCAATGGATCCGAGACGATTGTACCAATCTTAATAAAAACATCATCCTTACTACCGAAAGAGTGAATCATTTCAAATTCATTATTGGTAAGAAGATGACATTCATTGGCAATCAGAGGGAGTTCTGTCAATCCTTTTCTATAGCTATCGCCTTCTACATGCCCAATCAACTTGACAATCAAATATCGATTGATGTATTCTTCTTGCGAGCTATATTGCCCATTTATCCCCTTGTCAACCTCAACATATTCTGTTTCAACCTTGCCTATGATCGTCTCAAAACCTTTTAGTATCTTCACATAGCTGCCCACAGCTACATTCTTAATCAGTTGACCTTGAAAAATCAAGTGGCTATTATTTTTATCCTTATCAACAAGAACTTTTACAACTCTTCCGTCAACGGAGTGGACTACTCCTATTCGGAAGACAGAACTATAAATTGAAACATTATTATGCTCCATAACAAGAATGAATATTGTTGGATATTTCCTTAAAAATAAGATTGATAGTTTTAAGGTCAAAGAATGAAACTTTTGAACATAACCCACTATACTTTTCGTTATTGAGTTTCTTAAACTTCGTAGGCGTCAATATCAGAATATTATTGTTGCTGCATCCATGTTCTATCTGAAGATTCTTTTTATAGCCCTCTTCATCTTCGTCACTGTATGCAAAGACAACAACCTGTAGGGTAGGATTTGTGTCTGCTGCACGCTTGGTTATTTGTGCTATATGTTCATCTGCAAAAGAAAATCCCATTACAAAGAGAATGCTGTTTTCACGTTCCAAGGCATTTGAATATATACGCATCAATTCGTAGAAATGATAATCCAGAACACTTGTCTTAAACTTCTCCTTTGTAGGATTAATCATCACAATTTTGTTGTAAGCTTCAAAGAATTCTTTGTATGCATCGTCAGGCAGTATAAGAGCTATATCTTCAGCTTCCGTTTTCACCTCATCAAATGTCTTTTCTTTCTTATTTGCATTCTGTAACTCCACAAAATAGTCTTTGTCAATTTTTTTAAGAGTCTGTTCAATCTCCCATAAAAGTAAGGTGTCACTGACAATCATCCTATTCTGTTCTTTCCAATTAACAGCTCCGTGAACTTTTATCAGATTAAACATCGGAACTTCCGACTGCTTGTGAAATAGCATACTCGCCTTAGAAAGAGATATTTGAAAATTACTCTCGTTATAAACAGGCTTTATCGTTCCACGAAAACCATCATTTAGTTCTATACCTGCTTTCGACAAAGTTTCTTCTGCAAGCAAATCAATATTGGTAGTAAACAAGTTAATCTGTTTGTTTAGCAATTGAGAATTTCGTTTATTCATCAACTCATTGCAGATGCTAAAGAATTCTGAATAAGCAGATTTCGTTTCCAAAAACTTTTCATCAGAAGCAAAAGACAAATATTGATTTTTCAGTATAACCCCATCACAGTATGCTTTGTATAAAGAAGCCTCAATTACTTCTTTATAAGTTTCATCACTTGCGTCTTCCGCCAACATAGTTAACCACTTCTCTATATTTCCCAATGTAGCCAAGTATGGTCTTGATACACCAGAGCCATACAAGAAATTGATATGAGAAGACTGAATAAAATTTCTAAGAACATCTAATGTCATGATAGTTGATTTTTTCTTTGATAATATAACTATATATTAATACCTCACATTACAATTGATACAAACCAAGATTTTCCTTAGCAAGATTCTATTCTTCCAACTTTACAGATTCATCCCACGCTCTAATACCATCATAAGAAAAACCGATTAAACAACTTACATTATGATGAAGATTAGCTTCTGTAATACCCTTTACTGAAGGCTTGAAAAACACCTCAAGACCACAATCAAGAGTTATACGTGCATCTCCAGGATGCTTATATGTGGAAATTGTACCATATACTCTTCTTCGTTCATCAACCCCATTACTCAACTCAGCTTTTTTCTTGATGCCAAGTCCATCATTCACAAACCACTCTTTGATATAAACAGAGTCCACACCTGGAGCGTGCTTACATTGATCCAATAAATTAATAGCAATACCAGCAGCTGTAGAATCATTATTTATAGCCTTGATAGCATAGAATACAAAACAATAGAACAATACATCTTTGGTCGGATTCAAACCTTTCCATTGATTCATTTTTTCCAAAACCGTTTCCATATTCATATGAGAATAACGAGCAACATTAAACCAAAGCATATAGTTATTCACTTCGTTAGGGTCACTTAAGATATTTTTTTCCATCAAGGAAAGAAGTCTTGAATTGGTTTTATTTTCATTTTTATATTTATCATTCTTTTTAATATAAGCTCTAACCAACAATCTTCTGACTAAGCTAATATTTTGCCCCTTGTCTATTTGACTGTTAAGCAAACTTATCACCTCAGAAAAATCCTTGATAGATTCCCACATTGTAGCCACACAGAGAGTATATTGTTCTGATTCATCCGATACATAAGCATTTTTTAGGGCATCCAATAAATTCTGTGCATCATCTATCCAACGGCAATATGGAGTTATAGCCTCTCCTAACACTTTCTTTTTTTGTAATCCTCTTACATCTATGGCATAGTCAAAAACATTAATCAACATGTAAATGTTCGGTAAGTATGTTACCTCTTTCTCATCATCATGCTGATAGCAACGAGCATACTCGAAATTTTCGCTCGCTAGTGGCAACAATCTCTGTAAGATTAAATCTAGATTTTCCTGTTCTACCTCCTTATTTTTAATCTTTTTGCCATTAAAAGCATCAATTATAGACTTAATTTTTCGATAATAGCACATAGCTTTGATATGATACAACATAGAATCTTTCTCTGCACTGATTTCCAAAGCCAAGTCTGCATACTTTATGGCATTAACAAAATCCTTATTTTTTGAATAATATCTTGCTAAATGTGAATAAAAGTGTGGATTTTCAGGAAAATCAACACATAATTTAACAAAAACATCCTCTTGACTAGCTGCATCCATATCAGTTACAAGCTTTGTAAAGTTTTCTCCTGCTCTATCAGCTTTTGTTCCAATAATCAGAGGTTGCAAAATCGTTTCTTCAAGCAACTCTCTATAGCTACTCCTTGCAATTTCAGAAATGAGTTGCTTACAATACGAGCCAAGATTCATAAGCCTACCATTGTCAGCGGCTTCAGTTCCATTCAGCAACATCGGGAGCAGCTTTTGAGAGAAGAAAGGATGTCTAATTTGCCATTTTTTTTGTCCTGCATTTCTATCAAGCAAGAGCAAAGACTTGACAATGCCATCAGCTCGGTTGAATCTAGTCTCAAGACTAAAACTTCCTATTTTATCTTGCTCATTAAAAACAGAAGCGAAAAATCCTTCAGGTAATGCTTTTTTCACACCATAAACATCACACAGAGAAAGATAAACGAGGACTTTTCTTTGGTTTTCATTGTGTTGTATTGCATTTACAAACTTCTTCAAATAGCTATGAATCGCATAAAAGTCCTCGTCAAAAGTAAGCAGACCTATAAAAAAAGGAGTACGCTCATAAGCTTCACTTGATTCTCTTACGATTTTATCAAGCATATTCTCCTTCTCTTTTAGAATCTGAGATGGGTATCTATTCAGATATGGTTTGAATTTATCTACAAGCAGACATACATCTGTTCCCCAATCAGTCACAACCAAATTATTTACAGCTTTATCCTTAGATGGTGTTCCTCTCTTTACACCCAACAAAAGAATAGGCCTTGTAGAGCTTAACTGGTCTTTCAATCTTTCAAATTCATCATTAGAAACCACCTGCGGGATCTCAGCAATAACTAGCACAGATTTGCTTGTAATATCATATATATGTTCCAACTGGGTCTTTAAGGATACCCCTTTATATTGTTTCAATACAAGCGTCGGAAACTTATCATGTAAGTCATAAGCTATTTGTCTCGCAACAGTTGTGCCACCAAATCCAGGTTCATGGATGAGCATAAGAGACCTATCTCCTTGCATCAATGCTTTTTCCACCTTTGCAACATACTGCTGATAATGCTTATTTCTAACTGATGCAAATTTTCGGTGAGCACCTTCCCAGGTTAATGAGCATAATCCCCTTAAAAAGTCTTCTTCTTTTTCTTGATAACCTTCTTCAATTCCTTGATACAACACCTCAAAATTTTCCTCTAAAGAGCGCATTTCAATGGCTTTAACAACACAAGATTCATCTTTACCAGGCAAGATATATGTAGCTGGTTCACTATTTTCACCCCTCTTTGGCAAATAGCGACTTATACATTCATTCACTTCCAAAGGCGTTAGCCCGGAATTAATGATATTATCCGCCAAATCATCATGAAGCGAAGCCATTTTATTATCGGAATCATTAGTAATCACGAAAGACAGCCCCCTACCAAATTTATCAATGCTATAAAATAAACTACGTACAAACTCGGCATTATGCATGAAACTCACCACAATAACTTTCTGTTGAGTATTCAACTTGAAAAACTGTTCAAGAAATTTCTCAAGTTTACTGCCATAGGAGCGATTCCAATCTCTTGCATTGTTGTAAGACATCGCCTTCATGGGTAATCCATTGGCCATAATTACAGGAACTTCACCATTATAAAGAGGAAACGTATCTTCTGAAACCCTATCCAATATATTTATTATTTTAGACGGAATTGATTTTGCAGAAAGAGCGTTCTTTATAAATCCGTTATCCTGGGAGTTCATATACATATCTATCACCAAATCCCATTTTACTCGACATAAATGTTCAAAGTTGGCAGTTTGCATAACAACGTTGTCTAAAAGCAACACAAACAAACAGTCTTGGTGTGAGAACGAATTACATGCAGAATAAAACTCCAACATCTTATCATGTTCAGGAGCCAACATTTCGTCAAGAGTCAAAAGATATGTTGTATCATCCAAGTATTCATGAATAAATTTTGCGATCTCAACAGCATAAGTTTTCTGTTTTTCAAAATCCAAATCTCCAGCTCTATGCTTTCTATTATTAGTAACTTTAGCTTTCTCGCTTTTCAAGAAATCAAAATTCACAGTTGTCTTCTCTCCGGTTAAGGTCTCTGAATATAACGATTTTTCCTCAGTACCAGGCAAGAAGAATGAATCTATCATCACAGGAGTACATTCATAATTGTTAGATAAAGCTTTTGGATCATGAGAATCAATGCAGCAATGAAGAGCCCACTCTATTGTTTGCGAAAGAGCTTCTCCCGCATCACTCATATGCTTCAGTCTAGCTGCCTCGTCCTTTATTTTAATTGATCTTTGGACCTCAGCTAAATCATTTATTGCATTCGAATATCTTTCGACAACATTTTCAATGGTAAATTTTCTTTTCATAATCATCAAGCAAATTGTATATCACCAATACAGTATCTCCACTATATAACAAGCAGATACACCTATCAGTATTTTGAAAAAATATTTTGTATCATTTTGCCGAGTGCGGCTTATTTTTGTAGAGAGAAGGATACCTAAGCACCCTCCTTCACTCTATCTATCTTTTTCACATCGGTAACTTTGAAGTACTAACTTATATACAGCCGTTTCAACTATCTCATAAAACAAGGTTATGGCTACAGCATAGATACAGCATTATTGCCACTTATACTTATGTATTATATCTGCTTCTCAATGCCTTTTCCAAAACCTCATGTGAAATTTCATTTTGGCATCTGATAATCTCTTGCTTAATTTCCTCAGCATGCTGTAGATCGCCAATATTAACGCAATACTGACGGAGCCTTTGCAGGACATCAATAGCTTCCAAATTGTTCCCACAAATCGCCAAAGCCGCCAAATCTTTCTGTTGTTCATTATTGGCTGCCACTTTGAGCATCTTGAGCATGTTTTCTAAAAACGTATACATGATTACTCAGTTATAAATTTATATGAATCTGCTTATGCAAAGCCTTTGTCCCCAGGCGGTCCCATCCCGCACAAACATGGCGAGGGCTTTGATGCCCCGCCAACCTTAGAGCGTAGCGGTTCCGAGCACCGAGTAGGGCGGTTACATCCTCTCGTCCCTGAGGGTTTCTGTCCCCCCAAAACTGGGGGAACCGAAGGGGGCGTAAAGACTATTGAAGAGAGGTTTGGTGAGAGAGGTGGAGCCTTCCTTAAGGGTAAGGAAGGACGGGGTGATTTTCGAAAAATCCTCCTTTTATTTAATGAGGAACGTGGGTTTCAAAAGCGCATACCCTCCAATCACCCCATAACATACCAGCGGTATAAGAAAGGCAATCGCCATGCAGCCCGTAGTATCTGCTATATACCCCATGATTACTGGAGCAACCGCACCACCCACTATCGTCATGATAAGCAACGAAGAAGCAAGCTTGGTCTTTGTACCCGCATCCCTCAATGCCAGCGAGAAGATAGTCGGAAACATGATGCTCTCTCCCAGATACAAAGCGAAGAACGCAATGAGAGATAAGGTGCCGCTACATACCACCACAATCAATGTGGCTACAAAGGTGAGGATGGCACAAGCCAGCAGCACCTGCCTTGGCTGGATATAATTCATGATGACACCACCAGCCAACCTGCCGATAAAGAACAGACCCATTCCGCCAAAGGCGAGATACAGACTGGCAGTCTGCTTCTCTATATGAATACTC
>OGKT01000235.1_pt1 | contig 22948 bp, 17 predicted proteins | sample 1572581 | NCBI WGS metagenome assembly OGKT01 (sample SAMEA2581881, study PRJEB24529) | metagenome | biome: Human gut stool | place: China | collected 2011 | reverse complement strand
TTACCGATTTCTATGGTTAAGGAATAGGACAACCGACAACAGAAAATGCGAAAAAGCCCGTAATATCAAGGAAAAACGCACCATAGAGATGTTTAATACGGTCTCAAAGCAGCTCGTAGAGCACCAAAGTTTAGCAAGCGTTAACAAAGAGATAATTGGAATCATACGATTCAGCATATTTAGGGACAATTATATACGATTTACAACTCCTCAGGATCTTTGTTCTGGGGAGTTTTTGTATAAAAAAAGGAATAAGTATGATATACTGTATTTGAACAGATCAAAATGAGTATTTGGAGGTGAATATATGCCGGAAATATCTTTATTTTATGGAATTCGGGTTACAATGTATTATGATGACCATAATCCGCCGCATTTTCATGCGGAGTATAATGAGAATAAGGCAATTATTGAAATTGATACAGCTAGATGCATCAAGGGAGCTTTGCCATCAAGACAATTAAAGTTAATTCTAGCGTGGTGTGTTTTACATCAAGATGAGTTGATGCAGAATTGGGAATTATCAAAAGATGGAAAGCCGTTAAATAGAATTAATCCACTTGTATAGGAGGTGCTGTTTATGTTTCCTGAGGTAGTTCAAGTGATACCAAGGAAAGACTACACAGTGTATGTCTACTTTGAAGATGGAAAAATTGTATGTTATGATATGAAAAATATGTTGGATAAAGAAGTTTTCAAACCATTGAGGGATATTTCGGTATTTATTGATACATGTACGATCATGAATGATACATTAGCATGGGATATAGGCGGAAATAGAGATGCTTGTAAATGCATTGATATTGATCCGGATACGCTATATGAACTTCCCTATTGCAAGGAACAAATAGTTTAGTGACAAATCGGTATATCATTGGTATGTTTTATGACGCAGCATATTTAAGCAGACAATTGATTGCAAGAATAATAGAACCATTAGCTGTTTTGGAACTCTGTGGACAGTTCTACGCATACAACAAGTATGCAACATTATCTCTGCAAACCCTTGTCCTGTGGGATTTCTCAGTTCAGCAAGCGTTAATCGACTGTTCAGGCTATATCAAAAGGTTTACAAACCCCGGAAAATCAAGGTTTTCCGGGGTTTTCTTATACATAAACGGGATGATGTGGTTTGACCAGATTTGGCTAAATGAGAGTCGTTTTCCCCCAATTTTTAGTGGTTAAATATAGGACAACCAGAGAGCAGTTTCGAGGGTATTTTTGTGGGAGATTTTAGTCCTCCGGAACCTCTGATTTTTTGATGGAGCGTGTGTATCAGTGTTATCGTGCTTTCTAAGCCAACAGGCTGTTTTCTATTTTGGCGGGCATAGTTAAGTGCCGCTGTAATCGGACTACTTGGATTTATCCTGTATGCCAGTCGGTAGGAGGTGCAGTTATGTTGAATTGCAAAAGTAATTATCGAAGCACATGACGGAACCATCGAAGTGGACAGTGAATTTGGGATGGGGACAAGGTTTACCATAGATTTATTTACAATTCTTTAAAATATCTTCCAGATCCAGCCTATACCGTCTGGCAATATCCTTCGCATAGCTTAAGCCATCCGGGGTTGTTCGGATCACCTTGTAGCTTCGGGTGCCTTCTTCCTTACTTTCCATCATGGCAACAAGGTTGTCAATTTTTCCGCGGTTTTCAGGATGGGAATTGTAGACATCGAGTTGTTGTGTCAGATCGTGGATGTGTGTGACATAAAGCCCACAGCAGCCGATAATGCCGATGCCGGTGAGCACTTCGGTTGCAATATATCCGGCTTCCATCGGGCAGAGATTTCCGTCTAAATTGATGCCAAGCGTTACGCTTTTTAAGTATCCGAAATTTGTTTCCATCTTGGAAAGCTCAGAGCTTAGCGTTTGAAACTCGCTGCTCTGTGCAATTCCATTGATTTCTTTCTGGAAATTTTTCATGCCTTCGGATTGCAGCGCAGCCTGTGATAAATTATCGGCAAACAGTGTGACGATTTCCACATATAATTCCAGGTACCGCACAGAGCGGAGCGAAGAATCAATGGTAAATTCGGAACTCATCGCGCGGCGCATATCGTTGATGTTGTAGATCATGGATACAGCCTTACCGAATGTTTCGTACAGATTGGGATTGTTAACAAGATCTTCGACAACCCCGAGGCGGTAATCAAGAACCTGTTCATCTGTGGAAAAATAGTTTTCCAGTGACAGATCAGCGAATCCGCGATAGCTTTCTTTGATCAGAACAACCATGGAGTCGATTTTTAACGATTCGATGAACCCGAAATCCTTCATTGGCTGTTTTGTTGTACGATCGTATTCCGGTGGATATAAATGAAAATTTGTCTGCATAATCAGTTTCTCTTTTGGGGCGATAAAAATCTATCTCCCTTTTCGGAAAAGTGTTCCTTCTGCCTATTAGATTAAACTAACATGAATATTTATTCGTTTCTACATGTTTTATTCATTTTTACACTAAGTTGTCGTGCAATTTATTAGATTTGAATTTTGAAAGAGCCAGCACCTTGAATGGACTGGCTCTTTCAATGTCTCTTGTAATTGACAAGGATTTGTCTATACAATTATAGGTTTCAGTCCATTTTTTCTTATGTTTTCTAATTCTTCTGCAGTTAAGCACTGAGACTCATAAAGCCGTAGATATTCTTTGGATACATCTGAATCAAATATTAATACATCATCAGAATTTATAGTAACATCAACACCACTACGATACAGTTTTCCAATCGGATGCATAGACATATCTGCAACCCTTCCAAGTAAAATATTACTTGTTGGCGTAATATTTAATCTGATTTTATTATCTGCCAAAAAGCGGATTACTGATTCATCGCTGACTGCTGCTATCCCATGTTGAACCTCATCAAGTTCTAATTCCTCTACTGCTGTTCTTACGTCTTTGGCAGTCCCCCATTCTCCAACATGCGCTTTTAGCCTTAATCCTTCTTTTTTTGCACGCCGATAAATTCCTTTAAAATTTTCGATAGGTTGTGCTAATTCATCACCGTACAAATCAATAGAATAAAAATTCTTATTTCCCCAAAAAAGCGATAAACAATCTTCTAAATAACTGATAGGACAATGTCTTGATAATCCAATTTGGAGCCTTAATTCTATATCGGGAGCGACTTCTTTTTGAGCACTTGTAAAAGCATTAACCAACTCATCAATATCATTATTAAAAAATTCATTTAAGCCCCACACATCTTCACCAATTTCAAGCACAGTTACTCCATCTTCCTTGGCTTGTTCAAAGGTTGCTCTGATTAAAAATTTTCTCATCGCAGTGCTATTAAAATCTTGATCAATATATTTTTGACTCCATTGATTCATCTCATCCATTGATGACAAAGGATTAACTAATGGCTCAATTTTTTTACGAGTTTTCTGATATATAAACATTCTATTTCCACCAAGCACAAAATGATTGTGCAAGTCTGCCTTAGGATACTTTCTTAATTCTTCCAAATTTCTTTGTTCCAATGCATATGTAAAACTATTCATAAATAAATGCTCTCCTAGCTGTTTGATTTTTTCTATAAATACCAATTGTATAACAGTAGTCTAACATATTCTGTTTAAAAAGACTACAGCCAAGCTAATGTCTGTAATTTATTTTCTATAAAAATTTTCCTTTCTAAAAAATATTTTATATTTTCTATATCTTGGTGTTTGAAAAATAGCCTCATAGACGTTGGTTAATGCTTGTACTCATTACCTTAAAACCACAATTTAATGAAGCTGACCCAGAAAGATATAAGGCAGGCTTTGATGGTGGCGTTGATTTCATTGCAACATTTGATGTTGTTAAACCCATCCATAGAAATGTATGTTTCTATATTCAATGTAAATGTCATAAAGAACCATTGACTAAAACAGCTATCAGACACACAAATGTAAATAGGGACAAATCTATTAATAAGCATATGAAACCAGAGGGCGTTTGTCAAATAAAACTGATATAGTTTGAAACTATGGTAAACCGGTAGAAAATCGTATTATGCAATAAATTTGACTTGTGCTATACTAAAGCGCAACAAAAGAAGTGGCCGCTTCTCTGGATGAACTTTATAACATTGTACATCAGGAGAGCATAATGAAAACATCAATTATCGGATACCCGAGAGTGGGGTCCTTACGGGAACTGAAGTTTACAACAGAAAAATATTTCCGCGGTGAGATTTCTGTGGAAGAATTACAGAATATCGCAAAAGAAATCCGCAAAACCCAGTGGACATTACAAAAAAATACCGGACTGGATTTCATTCCGTCAAATGATTTTTCTTTCTATGATATGACATTGGATACGGCAGTATTATTCAATATTATTCCAGAGCGCTACACAAAGCTTGGACTTTCTGCACTGGATACCTATTTTGCCATGGCAAGGGGGTATCAGGGAGCAGCCGGAGATGTCAAGGCACTTGCCATGAAAAAATGGTTCAACACCAACTATCATTACATGGTACCGGAAATCGATGATAATACAGAGATCAAACTTGCCGGAACCAAGCCCTTTGACGAGTTTGCAGAGGCAAAAGCCCTTGGCATTACCACAAAACCGGTAATCATCGGTGCATTTACCCTGTTAAAACTCCTGCGTTATGTGGGAAAGAAACAGGCCACAGATTATGCAGATGCCGTGATCGCTGCATACGCAGGGTTGCTTGAGAAGTTTGTTGCAGCCGGCGCAGAATGGGTACAGTTTGACGAACCATATCTGGTGCATGATCTGACTGGTGAAGACGTTACATTATTCGAAACCTTATATCAGGGAATCCTTGCAAAAAAGGGACAGGGCAAAGTACTGTTACAGACCTATTTCGGGGATGTGCGTGACTGTTATGGCAATATCACAGCGCTTGCTTTTGACGGAATCGGTCTGGATTTCCTAGAGGGCAGAAGAACAAAAGAACTGGTAGAAGCAAATGGTTTTCCACAGGATAAGGTATTGTTTGCAGGACTTGTCAATGGAAAAAATATCTGGAAGAACCACTACGGAAAGACTTTGGAAGTGATCAATGCGCTTAAGGCGAAGAACATCAATGTGGTGTTAAATACTTCCTGCTCCCTGCTTCATGTGCCATATACATTGAAAAATGAGACAAAGCTTCCGGAAAAATATACCGAGCACTTTGCATTTGCAGAGGAGAAGCTGCAGGAACTGGCAGAGTTAAAGAAACTGGCAGACGTTGATTACAAACTGGATGCGGCATTTCTGGAAAATACCTTTTTGTTTGCTACCCGTCCGGATTGCAGAAACCTTGCGGTACAGAAGCGTGTAGCAGCGATCAGGGAGGAAGATTTTACCAGACTTCCAGCGTTTAAAGAGCGCGAAGCAATTCAAAAGAAAGCGTTTGCTTTGCCACTATTTCCAACGACAACGATTGGTTCTTTCCCACAGACTGCAGATGTCAAGAAGAACCGCACAGCACGTCGCAAGGGAGAGATCAGTGAAGACGCCTATGTAGAATTTAATCAAAAGAAAATCGCAGACTGGGTGCAGATTCAGGAAGAAATCGGATTGGATGTGCTGGTACACGGTGAGTTTGAGCGAAATGATATGGTGGAATATTTCGGTGAGCAGTTGAGCGGCTATCTGTTTACAGAGAAAGCGTGGGTACAGTCTTATGGTACCCGCTGCGTGAAGCCGCCAGTCATCTGGGGGGATGTATCCCGCGAAAAGCCGATGACCGTGGACTGGTCCGTTTATGCACAGAGCCTGACAAAGAAGCCGATGAAGGGCATGCTGACCGGTCCGGTTACGATTTTAAACTGGTCTTTTCCGCGTGAGGACATTTCCTTAAAGGAAAGCACCTATCAGATCGCACTTGCCATTCGGGATGAGGTGCTCGATCTTGAGGCAAACGGTATCCGTGTGATCCAGGTTGACGAGGCGGCGCTCCGTGAGAAGCTTCCGCTGCGCAGGAGTGACTGGTACAAAGAATATCTTGACTGGGCAATTCCGGCATTCCGGCTGGTACACAGCGGTGTGGACGCACAGACACAGATCCACACCCATATGTGCTACAGCGAGTTTACCGATATCATCCGCGCAATCGACGACATGGATGCCGATGTCATTACGTTTGAGGCATCCCGTTCCGATCTGGTGATTCTGGATTCTTTAAAGGAGAACCATTTCAAGACGGAGGTAGGACCGGGCGTGTACGATATCCATTCCCCACGTGTACCGTCAGTAGAGGAAATCAAGGCAGCACTTGAAAAAATGCTCACCCGTATCGCTCCGGAGAAGCTCTGGGTAAATCCGGACTGTGGATTAAAAACCCGCGGCGTACCGGAGACCGTTGCCAGCTTGAAACATCTTGTGGAGGCGGCAAAGGAACTGCGGAAGGAAGCATAAAAAGTGTTACAAAAGGAAACCGGTGCAAATTGATTTTGCACCGGCTCTTTTTTGTTTTTGAAAAATCTTTTCAGAATCCCAACTATTTTGTATCATATTTCGTATATCTGAGTGAACGGAGATAAAGGCGGTGAACATGCATGCAGACAGACAACCAGTTAATCCGCAGAATTAAGAAAAAACAGGATAAAAAAGCGGCGGATGAACTGATCCAGCGATACTACCGGGAAATCTATGCGTTTACCTACCGGCAGACCGGAGAGAGGGAACTTGCGCTTGATTTGACACAGGAAATTTTTATTACGGTTTTGCAGGGAATTTATGCGTTTGATGAGAAAAAGGCGGGCTTCCGCACCTGGGCATACCGTGTGGCAGCCAACAGGATCACGGATTATTATCGCAGCAAAAGTTATAAAAAGGAAAAACTGCAGCAGCCCCTGCAATGGGAAACAGAGGAGGAAAAAACTGTGCGTGATCTGGCGGAGCATATGGTTCAAAAAGAAGAGATTCGCCGGATTATGGATATTGTCGTTTCCTATGAGCGCGAATGGATTCGCATTTTCAGAAAAAATGCTTTGAGGAGAAGACATTTGCGCAGATTGCAGAGGAGATGGATCTTGCGGAGAGTACCGTAAAGACCCGGTTTTACCAGATGTTAAAAAGGATTCGGCAGGAGGTGCAAAGATGAAGGAAAAGGAATGGAAGAAAGAACAGAAGATACCACTGCTTCCAGTAGAATTCCCGGAGGATAGCGTTATGCAGAAGGAATGTCGTGCGATTGTGGAAAAAGCAATACCAAAGCGGCAGAGTCTGTGGGAAAGAAGCAAAGAAATTTACTGGGGACCGGGCATTCGTGCCATATTTTATCAGAGCGGAAGTATCTGGCTTATAGTTGCCTGTCTGTATCTGGGAATCGGATGGCTTGGACAGTCATATGCAAAGCAGCCCGAAACGCAGATGATCATCGTGTTTTTAGGATTTCCGGTCTGTTTTCTGGTGTTTGCGGTGCTGGCATGGTGGCTGGATGCGCAGAACCACATGCAGGAGCTGATCGGCTCGCTTCATTATTCCCAGAGCTATCTGTCGGGACTTCGCATGCTGTATGCAGGCGTGATCATGATACTGGTCAATGTGACCGGAGCAGCTTTATTTACGGATGTTTCGGGAAAAGCATTTGTGAGTATGGTTCTGGTGGGAAGCAGCAGTGTGTTTTTGTTTGCTTCGGTCTGTGTATATGCCTGCCACAAAGGCGCGGGTGGTCTGTTTTATGCAGGTCTGATCGTAGTCTGGGCGTGTGTGTGCGTGATTGCAAGGCTTGCGGGAACTGGCGTGCAGATGTTTCTTTTTACATCGGTTCCGCTGGCGGTGCACGGCGCGGTCACTGCCGCAAGTTTTTGTCTTTTGTTCGTATCAATAGGAAAGGTGGAGAAAAAAGATGCTTACTCTTTCGCATGTTAGCAAAAGTTACGGAAAATTTCCGGCGGTGGAAGACATCAGTCTTGAGATGGAGCATGGGCTTTACGGAATGCTTGCCCCAAACGGTGCGGGAAAGACAACTCTCATAAAAATGATTGCAACCCTGCTGGTTCCTACACAGGGAGAAATTTTATGGGATGGGATTCCTGTTGCAAAACTCGGGGAAAAATACCGGGATCTGCTGGGGTATCTGCCGCAGCAGTTTGGATATTACAAAAACAACACACCCGTGCAGTATCTGGATTATCTGGCAGCACTTAAAAATATGCCAAAGCAGACCGCAAAAGAAAAGATAGAACAACTGCTTGAACTGGTCGGACTTTCTGATGTGGCAGACAAAAAAATGAAAAAATTTTCCGGAGGAATGATCCAGCGGGTGGGAATTGCACAGGCAATGTTAAATGATCCGAAAATTCTGATACTGGATGAATCGACTGCGGGACTTGATCCAAAAGAGCGGGCGCGCTTCCGCAATATCCTGTCAACGTTGTCAAAGGACCGGATCGTCATTCTTTCCACGCATATTGTGTCGGATATTGAGTCGAATGCCAATCAGGTGATTCTGTTAAAAGAACGTAAACTATACCGGATGGACACGGTTTCCAATATTTGTAAAACGCTTGATGGAAAGGTGTATGAGTGTGTGATGGAAGACCGTGCGTTTGATGCATTTCAAGACACGCATCTGATTCTTTCTGTGCGGCAGGAGCAGGAACATATGCAGGTGCGTTATTACAGCAGCAAGCCGGAGGAAGGCAGCAGGAATTGTACGCCGAATCTGGAAGATGTATTTCTGGTTACTTATCAGGAGGAACCGGCATGAAAATATTGATAAAAGAATGTAAAAAAATCATGGATATCCGGGTATTGCTTGTTATAGCAGTATTTACGGTGCTGTTTTACCAGTTGTTTTTAGAAGTGACGATTTATCCGGCGGGAGGGCAGACAACAAATTCCCCGTATGATATGCCGTTTTACGCCGAACTGATCGAAAGCTGGGGAACTTCGCTGCCGCGTGAGGACTGGTCGAAGCTGGATGAAAAAAGAAAAGAACTGGAAGAGGCATACACCCGGATCATTGCGGCGGATCCGGTTCTTGCAGATGCAAAAATTACGAATTATCAGGAATTTTCGAAGACACGGGAAACATTTTTTGATAAGGATACTTTAACCGATGAGGAAAAGAAAATCGACCAGGAACTGTCGCGTCTGGTCTTTGAGGATTCAAAAGGGTCAAAACTGTTTTTTGAACTTCAGGTGCTCGATCGGCTGGATGAATACAAAAATTTACAGAATGGAGACAGTATCTCTCTAATGCCGGGTGGAATTTTTTATATTGTAGAAAAAGATATGAGAATGATGGGAATTCTGCTTCTGATTTGTTTTGCAATCCTTGCACTGCCGTATCTGATACGGGAACGGTTATGTCATGTGCTGCCATTGTATGCAACGACTGCTACCGGGCGGAAACTTTTTGACAGGCAGTTTCAGGCACTTGTGGCCTGCTGCGGTTTTGTGGGAATCGTACAATTTGGTATTTATGTACTGGTTTATGTCATAAAAGGACTGGCGGTATTCTGGAAAGGCGATTGTATCAACGATACGGGACTGCAGTTGTGGTGTAAAAATCTGCCATTTGGTTTCTATATGCTGCTTTACATGCTGCTGGTGTTTGTGTTTGTGCTGGCTGCGGTTGTTTTGATTTACCTGATCGGAAGAACGGCAGGCAATTACATTGCGGGAATTGCATTTGCCATTCCGGCATGCGCAGGAATTGGCTTTTTGCTGACACACATTTTTGTACATCTGTTTCAGAAGCCGATGGATGAAAATAGCCTGCCTTATTCAGAAGAGCTTTGGATTCTGGGGTGGATTTTGGCATGCGCGTGCGTGCTGTGGTGGAAAATGCACAGGGATCATTACAGAGATCTCTGACGATAGATGAGTGTAAAGGAGAGAAAGAATGCGCCTTTTGCAAAAAGAGTGTGGAAAATGTCTGCGGCATCCGTTTCTGTGGATTGTCTGTATCACATTCGGGCTGTTTCAGTTTTTGAGTATCTATACCTATGTGGGAAATGCCGGCATGAGAAAGGAACTGCGGCAGATGCATGTGGCTGTGACGGATGAGGAGACGGCAAGCCCGGAGTATGAAAGTGCCTATGCGGACTATAAAAAGACCTATGGCGGAATGTATGATACACTGGATATGCGTAAGATTCTGGAACAGAAAGAAAAAAAGAGTGGATATGAACCGCAAGGAGCCTGGGGAATGTGGATTGTGCGCAATTATGACAGGTTGCAGAAGCGGGTGGAACAGATCAGAAAAACAGGGGAAGGCACGTATGCCTTTTATCCGGGAAGTTGGTATAAACTGCACTCCACTTTGTATGGAAAACTGTGGAAGAAGCTGATTTTGCAGACCGCGGTTCTGATGATTCTTTCGATGCTGTATCTGATGGATTATGAGAGGATATATAAGACGCAGGATCTGGTTTTAGCGACCACCACCGGAAAGAAAATGATGGAAAAGAAAATGCTTGCAGGAACGTTGTGCGGGCTGTTTTATGCAGGACTGCTTACAGTGTTTACCCTCTTGGTATTTTTTGCAGCGGTTCCGTTTCAGAACCTGTGGCATGTTCCGGTGGCGGCATGTATGGTTGCAGAGCCGCGGCTGCAGATGATGTATCCGTTTGTCACGTTCTGGTGGCTGGAGCAGTGGCGTTATCTTTTGCTTGCGCTGGTGGTGCTTGTGGGACTGCTTGGGATCGTTGCGGCTGTTACTGCCGCAGTGCAGTTGTTTTTACAGAACAGTTATTTTTCGTTTGCGGTATTGGGTCTTCTTTTTATGGGGACATATCTGCTTGCCTATGTGCAGATGGGAAATGTGTGGGATCTTATCCGGGAATTCTTTAATCCCACAGTACTGTATGCAACCAGCGGAGGCTGGTTTATGGAAAATGATCTATGCCTGTCGTTTGCAGGAAATGAATTTGCCGTGTTATTCTGCAGTGGAACGGCTGCGGTCTGCTTGATGGCTGTGGGAAAACGAAGATACCACCGGTTGGAAGTCTGATTGCCGGCTGGACTTTTCCTTTCGTTTCTTTTATTATAATAAGCAGAATGTTGAAAAACAGAGGAAAAAGCGGTATGAACGAGACAATTTTACTGATCGAGGATAACGAGTCAATCATCATGGGGTTAGAATATCTTCTGACAGAAGAACAATATACGTTTTTAGTGGCAAAAACCAAGAAAGAAGCACAGGATCTTCTTGCCGGCAGGCAGGTGGATCTTGTGCTTCTTGACGTTTCCCTTCCGGATGGAAACGGATTTGATCTGTGCAGGGAAATTAAGGAACATGACATTGCACCGGTCATTTTTCTGACGGCAAAGGATGAGGAAAAAGATGTGGTGCTCGGATTTGATCTCGGAGCGGATGATTATGTGATCAAGCCGTTTCGAAATCGGGAACTGGTGTCGCGCATCCGCAATGTGCTGCGCAGAACCGAAAAAATCCGGCGGCTGACCTGTGGAAATATTGCGGTGGAACCGGACACGGGCAAAGTCTATCGGCACGGGGAACCGATCGCCGTGACAAAGCTGGAATACAAAATCCTTATGACTTTATTTTCCAATCCGCATAAAATTTTTACGCGCGAGGAAATTTTAAACGGAATCTGGGATATGGCAGGAAATTTTGTCAATGACAATACGTTGACCGTTACAATGAAGCGTCTGCGCGAAAAACTAGGCGACAAAGAGGGGAATGTGATTGTCACGGTGCGTGGGATCGGGTATCGGCTGAATCTGTGACAAAATATTGATAATTTTCATAAAAAAGAATATAATATATGTAAAATGAAAGCATATGTATTAAATATTGCAGAAAGGTGTGAGAATATGACAACAATTAGTTTGCGTATGGATGATGAGATGAAAAAGGAACTGGATGAAATGTGTGAAGCAATGGGAATGAATATTTCCACATTTTATATGGTGTATACGAAAAAGGCATTGAGAGAACGGAAAATTCCGTTTGAAATTGAAGCACCACAGGATCCATTCTATTCGAAAACCAATCTGGAACACATTCGGGAATCCGATCGCCAGATCAAAGAGGGGAAGGTTGTGGTAAAAACGATGGAAGAACTGGAGGCTATGGCGGGTGAGTAAAATTACATTTTCGGAGGAGGCATGGAAGGACTATTTGTATTGGCAGATGCAGGACAGGAAGACATTGAAAAAAATAAATGAACTGCTCAAAGATATACAAAGGACGCCTTTCGATGGGAAGGGAGAACCGGAAGGATTACGGGGCGATTTGAGTGGTAAATGGAGCCGCAGAATTAATCAGAAAGACCGTCTGGTTTATGAAGTGACGGATGGGATGATTGAAGTGGTACAATGCAAAGGACATTACAGTGATAAATAATGGAATACGAAAATAAAGAAGCAAAGAAACTATTCCGGTGGTTTCTATTGTGCAGTGTTATTATTTTAGTTCTTTCAGCAACTGTGGCAATGTTTGCAGTTCGCAGCTATCGTGTAAAAGAAAATGAGGCAGTAACTGCAATGCTAGGCATCGTACTGAAAAACGATGGCAGTGACACAGAGGAATCCAGACAGGAAAAAATCTCAGAGTGCATGCGCATGTTAGAGCACCCGCATGCATATCAGAAATCCCATCAGAAAGAGATAAAAGAAGCAGAAAAAATCCTGCAAAGTTATGGCATATCAGAGGCGGAACCGGTGATTGCCGGAACAAAAACCATGGAACGCAGGATTCTTTTGGGGACGCTTGGCGGTGTGCTGCTGGCGGAACTTGCAGCCGGAGGTCTGTTTTTCATTTATCAGAAACGGCGGAGCCGTAAACTTGCGGAACTGTCGGATTACATGGAAGAAATCGTCCGCGGTCATTATGATCTGGCACTGGCGGACAACACGGAGGATGAACTAAGCCATCTGAAAAACCAGCTTTACAAGATCACGCTGTTTCTAAAAGAAGAATCCGACCACGCAAAAGAGAAAAAGACCGCGCTTGCAGAATCGGTTGCGGACATTTCCCACCAGTTGAAAACACCGCTTACTTCAGCATCCATTCTGCTGGATAACCTCAATGAAAATGAGCAGATGCCGCCGGAAACCCGCAGGCGTTTTCTGCGCGAAGTCTCCCGGCAGATTTATTCCATGAACTGGATGATCGTAGCTATGTTAAAACTGTCCCGGCTGGATGCGGGAATGGTTGCACTGAAAAAAGAGCCGTTTTCCGTCAACCGGATGCTTACGGAGGCAATCGATCATCTGGAAATTTTTGCGGAACTGAAAGGCGTAAAAATCCGCGTTTGCGGCATGGAAGCACAGGTGCTGCGGGTGGGCGATTTGGACTGGAACCGCGAAGCGGTACAAAACATTCTGAAAAATGCCATTGAGCACAGCGAAAAGGGCGAAACCGTGACGGTAACGCTTTCGGATAATGCAGTTTATACGTCTGTCTCCATAGCAAATCCGGGGGCACCGATCACAAAAGAAAAGATAAAGAAAATTTTTGAACGCTATTACAGTGCCGCAAACGATGGAAGCAGCAATATCGGAATCGGACTGCCCCTTGCAAAAGCCATTCTTGAAAAACAAAATGCTTATCTGAGTGTTGAATCCGAAAATGGATACAACGTTTTTATCATAAAATACTTAAAATAACCTGACAAATTTGAAAAATGTCACGGAGATGTCACCTGCCATCCGTAAGATGAAACCTGTAGAGGAGGAAAGAACACAATGGAAATTTTAAGAGCAGAACATCTTACGAAGATCTATGGCAAAGGCAATACAAGTGTGACCGCAGTCAATGATCTGTCTCTTTCCGTCGCACAGGGCGAATTTGTGGCCGTTGTCGGCAGTTCCGGAAGCGGAAAATCGACACTGCTTCATATGTTAGGCGGCGTGGATCAGCCAACGGAGGGGAAAGTCTGGATACAGGGAGAAGACATCTACACGCTGAGCACGGAAAAACTGGCAATTTTCCGGCGCAGGCAGATCGGTCTGATCTATCAGTTTTTCAACCTGATCCCGACATTAAATGTGGAGGAAAACATTACACTGCCGTGTGAACTTGACGGACAGACGGTGGATAAAAAGCGTCTGGATAAACTGATCGATGAGCTGGGACTTAACGGAAGAAAAACGCATCTTCCGGAAGAACTCTCCGGCGGACAGCAGCAGCGCGTATCCATCGGGCGGGCACTGATCAACCGTCCGGCAATTGTTCTGGCAGATGAACCAACCGGAAATCTGGATAAAAAGAACAGTGACGAGATCGTTGAGCTGCTGCGCAGAGCGAATCAGGAATACAGACAGACCATCATCATGATCACGCATAATCTCGAGATCGCAAAGACCGCCGACCGTGTGATTGTCATTGAAGATGGAAAAATCATAAGGGAGGGATAGGCATGGTTACTTCCATTATGAAAAAACGGATAATCCGTGAGCGAAAGAAAAACAGACGGCAGATCATTGCTGTGTGGATCACAACCTGCATTGCCACGGCGTTGTTTGCCGCAGTTTTTTCCTTTGCTTCGTCCTGTCAGGCGGGACTGATCGAATATGCAAAGGATTTAAGCGGAGATTATGACTATGTATTTTACGATGTGCCGCGTGAGGAGGCGGATCACATTGTAAATAACCGCAAGGTTGCGACCGCATACCAGAGTGTCGGGCTGGGGTATGCAAAGCTTTCCGGCAGTAAAAATCCCGATAAACCGTATGTGTATCTGACCGCAATGGACAATCGGGCCATGCAGAAAAATGCCCTGCATCTGATCAAGGGACGTATGCCCAAAAACGATCATGAGATTTTGCTTTCCCGGCATATGATGACGAACGGTGGTGTGGAATATCGTGTGGGGGATACGATCACACTGGACATTTCCGAACGTGAGGATAAGAACGGGAATGTACTGACACAGTCGAGTGGTTACCGAACGGGAGAAAAACTGAAAAAGAAATTAACGGCATCTTTTCAGGTGGTTGGCATTGTGCAGCGTCCGAACTTTGGATTTGAGGAGTGGACAGCACCGGGCTACAGTGTAATTACATATCTGAATCCAAAGGGAGATAATATCCCGGAAAAGTACATGCAGCGCACGGATATTTATTGCAAGTACACGAAAGCAGGGCTGCGTGACCGGGCACAGACGACAGCGGATATTGTGGGTGTTACACTTACCCCCGGCGTACAGAAATTTCCGTTTATCAAAGATGAACGCATCACAAACCGCCAGATTAATGATCTGATGGAGCGGTCTCCGTACCGGTTTTATGAAAACTGGGGGCTGATAAGATTTGAGCGCATGGATATCGGCCAGTCGGCGTATCACATGCTCTATCTTGCAGTTGCGGTCACAAATGTTATCATTCTGGCAGCGGCGGTAAGCTGCATCGGTAGTAGCTTTGCTATTTCCATGGAGGAAAAGCGAAAGAGTTACGGCATGCTTGCCTCGGTCGGTGCCACACCGCGGCAGATTCGGCAAAGTGTGTATTACGAGGCATTTCTGACAGGGCGCACCGCAATTCCCCTGGGAACTGTGCTGGGACTGTTGCTTTCGACAGGCGGAATTTTTGCTATCAAAGCGTTGTTGTACGGGCAGAATACCGTACAGTATCTGCATGTTCATGTGGCATGGCAGATGCTTATCGCCGGTATTTTACTCTCAACTGTCACTCTTGTTTTTTCCGTGCGCCGTCCGGCAAAACAGGCGGCAAAAAGTTCTCCGGTTGCGGCAATGCGCGGGCAGGCAAAGAAAAGCCGCCGGGCAAAAAAGCGGACGATCACGGCTGCAATCGCAGGATGTACGGCGCTTTTTATTCTGGTATCCTATTTTATGGGAGTACAGACGATTTCGGTAGGACAAAGCAACCATATGTTTGACGATCATGCCAATGTTTCGGTGGATGTGCAGGGAAGCTGGGAGGTAAACCGGTCTGCGGTTTTGCAGAGCACAAAGGGAAAAAGCGTCACGGAAGCGGCAGTCCTGCGGACGGCGGCATATATGGTGAATACGAAAGAGGTACCGTATACACAGACGCATATCCGACGAAATGGAGCACCGGATCTCAAACATGAGACAACCGCAGTGATCCAGGTACTGGCAGTCGGAGAAACAGCGTACCGCAATTACCTGAAAGAACTGGGACTTTCCTATGAAACGGCAAAAGATTGTGCGATATTTTACAATGCGTATGCCGGGTACTGGGATGGAAAGGAAACCACATGGAAGGTGACAGATTACAAACCAGGCGACTGGATCAGGGGACAGTTCTGCCGCGAAGAACAGATGGAGAAAACACCGGACATGACCGATCAGATGCAGATCGCAGCAGTCACAACCAGGCGGCCGTTTGGTGTCGATACGTCGCAGAGCTATACAGACTCCGGAACCATCATTGTCAGTGATGCATGGCTTGATGCCCACGATCCGCAGGGCGGTGCAAAAATTACCGTAAAATACGCCAGTACCGATCCGGGAACGCTCACACAGGCACTGGAAAAAACCTATGATTTTTATCCGGAGGAAATCCGAAACCGCGATCTGCAGAACCGGGAAAACAATATGCTGTTGTTTGTAGATGGAATTGCACTCTATGGATTTTTGCTTGCAGTGCTTTTAATCGGTGTGACGAACATCTGTAATACGGTGCTGACCGATCTGTGGCAGCGGAGACGGGAATTTGTCATTCTGCGCTCGGTCGGCATGACACCGAAGCAGGAGAAACAGATGCTTGCAAAAGAGTTTTTCGGATATGGAAGGAATGGCATTGCTATAGGGCTTGTCATTGGAGGCTGTGCGTCTGCATTGTATTACAGGATCTTTGCCTCTGGTGTGCAGGGCGCGTTATGGTTTTGTGTTGCGGCAACTGTAGTGATTATGGTTGGACTCTTGTTGTTGTTTGCCGGCATGATAAGGTATGCAATGATGAAAAATAAGGACATGATTTTAGGAAGATAGGTTTTCTGTGAACAGAGAAAATTCTAATATCTGCGTCCAAATAATACGTTCTAATAATTTTCAAGTTTCGGTTGAACATTCATATAGAACTCTTTATAATAAAAAAGGGGAATGGCTGAAAAAGCCATTTTCCTTTTTTCATTAAGAAACTGAGAATAGAAAGAGGTAATGAATGAAGACAGCATTTCAGATTTTCCGCAGGGATGTGCGACGTCTGTTAAAAAACCGTGCCGCGACACTGGTTATGATCGGCGTATGTCTCCTGCCGTCTTTGTATGCATGGTTTAATATTGCCGCAAACATGGACCCGTACGCAAATACTTCGGGAATCAGGGTGGCAATTGCCAATTGCGATACAGGGACCAAAACCGATGTAATCACGATGAATGCAGGCGATTCGATTGTTGAAAAACTGAAAGAAAACAAGTCGCTGGGCTGGCAGTTTGTCAGTGAAGAGAAAGCAAAAGAAGGTGTTCAGGCAGGAGATTACTATGCGGCAATCGTCATTCCGGAGAATTTCAGTAGTTCCCTGGTAAGTATTCTCTCCGGAGACCTGAAACGCCCGAAGCTGGACTATTATGTCAATGAAAAGAAAAATGCCATTGCACCGAAGATTACGGATACCGGTGCGACAACGGTGCAACAGCAGATCAACGACACATTTTCCGCCACGGCATCTTCGGCAGTATCAGAAATTGTAAAGTCTTCCGCAGACAGTATTACCAGAGGACTGGACGATACACAGTCGGAACTGACATCTGCCATTACCGAAGTTCAGAATAATTTAACGGATTATCAGAAGCTGGTAAAAGAATTTCAGAAAAAAGTAGATAAATCCGATGCACAGATCAAAGAAATCAAGGAGTCTTTAGATCAGGTGGATGAGGCAGCAAAGGACAGCTCTTCTTCTTTAAAAGAAACTTCTGCATTGCTGGAAAAAAGTCAGACGGCACTTGGAAAATTTTATAAACAGTTCTCCAATGGGCTGACCGGCGGGGAAGTTTTTCTGGATGAAGTTTCGTCCTCGGCTTCTAAGAGTCTGAATAAGTTTGAGATAAAGGCAGATAAGGCAAATCTTGCGGTTGGGGACAGTCTCGATACGATCACTCGGATCAATGAGAAAAATGCCCAGCTTCTCAAAGATCTGGAAAAGTTAAATCAGAATCTTGGAAAAGATACACAGTTATCAGCATCTGTCGGACAGAAAATTTCACAGCTGCAGACGCAGAGCATTTCTGCGCAGAAACTGGTAAATTCATTGAAAAGTGCAAATACCAGTATGCGGAAAGTGTTAAAGAATTCCAAAGATACGAGAAGTTCACTGGAAACGCTTGCAGAGGATAACCGTGAGAGTTTTCAGGACAGCCGGATTGATTTCAGCAAAAATATTTACCCGCAGCTGGATCAGTCACTGGAAGGTCTGGCAGATATAAGCGGAGATCTGTCAACAACCTTACATAGCATAACATCCATGACAAAACAGATGAGAGATCTGCTGGATCAGTTAAAATCTGCATTGCACAGCAGCTCCAAAGTATTTACACAGACGGGCAATGTCATGGGACAGGTGGATCAGAAACTGCAGAAAACGGTCACGGATCTGCAGACACTGCAGAATTCGGATATGTATCAGAATATCCTGTCACTGGAAAAGATTGATGCCAAAGATATTTCCAATTTTATGTCTTCTCCGGTAAACATAAAGACGGATGTCCTGTATGAAGTGGAAAATTACGGAACAGGAATGACCCCGTTTTATACAAACCTGGCACTCTGGGTAGGTGGACTGATACTGGTTTCTATTTTAAAACAGGAAGTAGACCGGGACAAAGAAGTGCCGGATTTTACACCGACAAGTGCGTATTTCGGGCGTATTCTGCTGTTTCTTATCATAGGACTGATTCAGGGAGCTATCGTATGTGCGGGAGATATTATTCTGCTGAAAGTACAGTGTCTGCATCCGGTAAAATTTATTCTTGCCGGAATGTTAACTTCTTTTGTTTATGTGAATCTGATCTTTGCACTGGCATCGACGTTTAAACACATGGGAAAAGCACTGGCGGTTCTTCTGGTAATTTTACAGATTCCGGGTTCTTCCGGAACGTATCCGATTGAAATGATGCCGGAATTTTTCCAGAAACTGCATCCGCTGCTTCCGTTTTCTTATTCGATCAGCGCAATGCGGGAATGTATTGCCGGATACTATCATCATACTTATAGAAGCAGCCTTGGAAAACTGCTGGTATTTTTACTGGTCGCATTGTTTATCGGGCTTGTACTCCGTCCGCTTCTGATGAATCTGAATCATCTGTTTGATGTCAGACTTGCAGAAACCGATTTGATGATCTGTGAGACGGATTCCAAAGGCAGGGATAATCCACAGCTGCAGCGGATTATGCAGGTGATTATGAAAGATGATGCGTGGAGAAAGAAATTAACAGAGAAAACACTCGCATTTGAAAAATATTATCCGGTTATGGTACGCTCCGGTTTTATCTGTATGATGGTCATACCACTCGTATTTCTGATTTTGATGTTTAGTCTGGAATCCAAATTGGTTTATCTGATTTTGTGGATCGTTTCTTTACTTGCACTGATACTGTATCTGCTGATTGTGGAATATCTACATGAAGAGATGAAAAAGAAATCTGTTTTGGGAGAGATGAGTTCTGAGGAACTGATGAAAATTTTGAAGGAGGAGAACAGCAAATGAAAAACATTCTGAAAATTTTCATCGACGACGTGAAACGGATTCGCAAAAATGTAATCGCAATGATTGTTGTCATCGGTGTCCTTGTCGTTCCGTGTCTGTATGCATGGTTTAATATTGCGGCAAGCTGGGACCCGTATAACAATACGGGAAATTTAAAGGTCGCGGTGGCAAGTGTGGATGAGGGATATACCGGAAGTCTGATTCCCCTTGAGATTAATGTAGGGGAACAGGTGATTTCCGCACTAAGGGAAAATACACAGATGGACTGGGTATTTACCAGCAAAGAAAAGGCAATGGAGGGGGTAAAATCCGGACAATATTATGCGGCGATTGTTGTTCCGGAGAAATTCAGTACCCAGATGATGAGTCTGTTTTCCGATCAAGATTCAAAAGCCGGAAATTATTTACTATTCCAATGCCAAGGAAAATGCGATCGCACCAAAAGTGACCGACAAGGGTGCAACCGCGATCCAGAAACAGGTGAATCAGGTATTTATAAAGACAATATCCGACACGGCGATGACGGTGTTTCAGTCGGTCTCTAATATGGCTGAGGAAAACGGAGCAGACCGGCTGGTGGATAATCTGATCCACAATCTTGGTGATGCATCGGATGACATGGATATGATTGCGTCCACGCTGGAAACTTTTTCGGGGATTACGTCTTCTGCCCAGTCCCTGCTGACGGCGTCTTCTGATTTTTTAAAAGAACTGAAAACAGAGTCTGCGGATGGAAAACAGGTTCTGGAAAATTCCAAAAAGACGTTTACCGATATGAAAGCGACAATAAGCAGTGCGACCGAGAGCGTGGGCAAAGCACTGAAAGCAGGCCAAAAGGTATATTCTGAAATGAGCCTGCTTTTGGATCAGACGGTGGAAGATGGAATAAATGGAAGTGAGGATACGGTGGATACCCTTGTAAAAGCAGCAAAGACGGTGGATAAAAACATCAAGTCATTTACGACACTCCGGGATCATCTGATCAGGCTTTCGGAAAAACATCCGGAAACCGATTCCTCAATAGGGCCTATGATTGAAAAGATCAACCGTTCTATTGAAAAACAGGAAGAACTGCGGGATGATCTGACCGATACTGCGGCTTCCATGAAGAAGTCCACTACAGGTCTGATTTCTGACAAGAAAGCTTTGGATGCCCTTGTAAAAGAAAATCAGAAACGTCTGCAGCAGATCAGCAAAGAATATGAAAATGATGTAAAAGGAACTTTGCAGAAACTTGCAGATTCGGTCGGAGATACCTCTGCAGATCTTACAGGTCTGACGAAACAGATCAATGCAAGTGCAAAGGGTGTTTACACGTTAACGGACACTGCAGGATCGGATCTGTCAGAAATACAGACCTGTCTGGATGATTCCGGTAAACTTCTACGCAAATCTGCAAATAAAATAAAAAAGATTACGGATAAGCTCACGAAAGCAAAAGACAACGGGGATTATGCGGATCTGGAACATATGATCTATGATAATAAGTCCGGAGTCAGTGCTTTCCTGTCGGCACCGGTGGAACTGAATACGAAGAAAATTTATCCGATTGATAATTATGGTTCTTCCATGGCACCGTTTTATTCGACACTTTCTATCTGGATCGGCGGAATCGTGCTGGTTGCGATGTTAAAAGTGACCGTTTCCGAGGAAAGCATAAAAAAGATGGGGCTGAAAAATGTCAGAATTCATGAAATTTATCTTGGACGCTGGATCATATTTCTGATCCTTGGTCTGTTGCAGAGTACGCTGATTGCACTGGGGGATTTGTATTATCTTGGGATTCAGTGTGCGCATACGTTCCTGTTTTTATTTGGGTGCTGGTTTTCAAGTATAGTCTATGTCACGATCAGTTATACGCTGACGGTTTCATTTGGGGATATCGGAAAAGCAGGCAGTGTGGTTTTACTTGTTATGCAGGTTGCGGGAACCGGTGGAACTTTCCCGATTGAATGTGCTCCGAAATTTTTCCGGGCTGTGTATCCGCTTCTGCCGTTTACCCACAGTATGGCAGCCCTGAGGGAATCGGTTGGAGGCTGTTATGGGAACGATTACTGGATAGATCTGGCAAAACTGGGCATCTTCCTGGTGATTGCACTTTTTATGGGACTTGTACTTCGTAAACCGATTATCCGGATGAACGAAGCGTTTACCGAACAGCTGGAGGAAACAAAAATAATTTAGTTCATATAGTTTAAATTGTAAAATAAGTGTGGAAAAGATGTATTCTATTGTCGGGATACATCTTTTTTGCAGCAAAAAAATATAGTAAAAAACAAAAAAAGAGTTAAGTTTTTTGGTGAAATTATAATATTGTAAGGGTATATTGGGGATAGGAGGCACAATAATGAAGTTAAAAAATAAAATTATACTTGTAGTAGTAATTATTTTGGCCCTAAGTGGGGCGGTTATTATGGGAATCTGGTATCAGACAAGCAGTAAATTGACCAGTACATATTTACAAAATGTTTCTGAAAGCTCAATGAAAGATGCATATCATGCGTTTGAATATCTTTTAACGGACACATCATACATGGCAACCATGATTTCCGAAAATCAAAAGAATGTTATACAGCCGGTAAATACACTGAATTCAGAGCAGATAAAACAAAATAATCAATGGAATCAGATATATTTGGAAAATCGCAGAAAAATATTGGAGTATTTAAATGGTATTGATGGATACAAATATTATATTTCGGGAATTTCGATTGCGGCAAATGAAAAATGCATATTTTCATCAAATCATGTCATTGAACAAAATAACACTATTTATCAGAAAGTGAAAAATCTGAATTGCTATAAGCTGAAAAAAACAGTAATAATGATGGAACCTATACATATGGAAGGCTTGAAATCCACGGTATCCAGTGATTATGTGGTTCCGGCAGTGAGAGCCATTACTGATGATAAAGAAAATATTATAGGATATGTAATCGTATATTTTGATTACAGTGTAATCGATCAAATGTTTTCTGTCAATTTACCAAAGAACAGTTATTTTGAAGTAATCAATGATCAGGGAACGGAAATATATGCGAACAGAGACAGAAAGATTAGCGTAAAGAATAGGGCATATGTTTCAAATACATTTTATGCAAAAAATGTTGGCTGGACATTTAAAATGAGTATTCCGTCTGAATATTATATTTCCGGTATTCAAAAAACAATGGTTTTGACCGGAATGGTAATTATAATGATTATCGGTCTGGCAGTTTTAATTCTGACATTTTTTGTGACAAAGCTTACAGGGGAAATTACTGTTTTACGAAATAAGATGAAAGAAGTGTCAAAGGGAGATTTAACGGTTCAGTATCGAATAAAAGAAAATGATGAAATCGTGTCGGGTATTTCTTCGTCCTACAGTGTACCTGCCGCGGCAGGAATT
>OGKT01000211.1_pt1 | contig 24274 bp, 20 predicted proteins | sample 1572581 | NCBI WGS metagenome assembly OGKT01 (sample SAMEA2581881, study PRJEB24529) | metagenome | biome: Human gut stool | place: China | collected 2011 | reverse complement strand
ATCGTGCCCGAATACCTGACGCTGCTGCACGGCGTGATCGACTCGCCGGACATTCCGCTGAACGTGTCGCGGAGCTACCTGCAGAGCGATGCCAACGTGAAGAAGATCTCGAATTACATCACCCGTAAGGTCGCAGACCGGCTGCAGGAGTTGTTCAACACGATGCGCCCGGATTACGAGTCGAAATGGGACGACCTGAAGATCTTTATCCAGTACGGCATCCTCACCGACGAGAAATTCGCCGAGAAGGCGCAGGATTTCATGCTCTGGAAGAACGTCGAGGGCAAGTATTTCACGCCCAAGGAGTACCTCGAAAAGGTAAAGGAGAACCAGACCGACAAGAACAAGACCGTCGTGCTGCTCTATGTGGACGACCCCGTGGAAAAACACACGTTCCTCGAAGCCGCCAGGGGCAAGGGCTACGACGTGCTGCTGATGGACGGCCAGCTGGACAACCACTACGTCAACTGGTACGAGTCGAAAAACAAAGAGACACGTTTCGTGCGTGTGGACAGCGACGTGATCGACAAGCTCATCCAGAAGGAGGACAACATCAGGATGTCGCTCACCGAAGCGCAGCAGGAGCTGTTGCGCCCGGTATTCGAGAGCCAGATGCCCAAGGACGACAAGATACACTACAACATTTCGTTCGAGGCCATGTCGCCCGACGAGGCGCCCGTGGTGATTACGCAGAACGAATTCATGCGCCGTATGAAGGAGATGGCCGCAGCGGGCGGCGGGGGCATGAGCCAGTTCTACGGGCAGATGCCCGACAACTTCACCATCGCGGTGAACGGCAACCACCCCATCGTCGCGGACATCCTCTCCGATGCCGAGAAGGCTTACGGCGACAAGCTGAAGTCCATCACCAAGAAGATCGACGCGGCCGTGGCCGAGGAAAACCGCTTCGAGGAGGTTACCAAGGGCAAGAAAGAGGAGGAGCTTACCCCCGAAGAGAAATCCATGCGCGAGGAGTTGTCGAAGAAGGTCGTCACGCTGCGCGATGAGCGCAACGAGCGGCTGCGCGAGATCGGCGGCGAAAACAGGCTCGTGAAACAGATCATCGACCTGGCGTTGCTCACGAACGGCATGCTCAAGGGCAAGAGCCTGACGGATTTCATCCAGCGCTCGATTTCGCTGATCGAAAAGTAACGGGCAGGGGTTAATGAGGAGGGGGCTGCGCCGCAGGGTGCAGCCCCCTTTTATTTGCCGGCGGGCCGTAAAATACTTGTGCGGAAATAGTTGCGCAAAGGAATAAAAGGTTATATTTGTCATAACCTAAAACCCCGAATTATGAGAAAACTGCTAACCTCCGGTGCGGTGGCGGTCGGGATGCTCCTTGCGTCATGCACCCCGGCAAACCGTGTCGTCGAGAACCCCCTGATCGGGGCTGCCAACACCATGACGCTCGACTTTCCGAAAATAGAACTGAGCGACACGGCGACCGTGCTGCATGTCGATGCCTATTTCCGGCCGCACAACTGTATCCGCATCGACGCGGGCACCTACCTGCTGGCCGACGGGCAGAAATACATGTTGCAGGGCAGCGAAGGTATCCTCCCCGATTCGCTCTTCTGGATGCCCGACTCGGGCGAAGCGTCGTTCGTGCTGAAATTCGGGCCGCTGCCGCGGGGAACCAAATCGTTCGATTTCATCGAATCGGACTGCGACGACTGCTTCAAACTCTACGGGGTCGACCTGACGGGTAAAAAGGAGTATCCGCGTTATCCCGAGGGATTACCCCGCGCACTGCGGAAGGCCCCCGAAGACGGCCCCGTTCCCGAACCGATTCTCGCTGTGGGGACGACCACCGTGAACGTCCGCCTGCTGGGGTACCGCAGGGGAATGGTGAAGGAGGTCGCCATGTATGTCAATTCGCTGCTGAACGGTCAGGAAGAGCATACGGCGGCCATCGACCCCGAAAGCGGCACGGCAACCCTGCGATTCGAACAGTACGGTACGGCCATGGCCTATGTTTCGTGCGGCCCGGTATTCGGGATGTGCTGGATTGCCCCCGGTGAAACGCTGGACATGTATATCGCTATGGAGGCAGGCGGCCGGGCCATCGTGCAGCGCCGCGACAAGGAATGCGAGCCTGCGCCCGGGCGCAGGCTCTATACGACCGGGGCGTATGCGGATCTCAATGCGCTGGTGGATGCGAGCGGCGGCAGCAGTATCCGCATGAACCTCTATTCGGGCGATTTCGCGGATTACCGCATGAGTGCCGACGAGTATACGCAGATGGTCGTGTCGAAATACGAAATCCTGGCGGACAGCATCGCGCGCAGCCCGGTGTCCGGGATGATGAAGGAATTGTCCCTGCTCACGTTGCAGCAGGAGGCGCTCGGGGCCATGTCCAACGGGCCCGGACTGTTGGAACACAATTACCGGAGCCGGCACGAGGATTGGGATTACGGCAAGAAGGTTGACTACGAATTCGCCGTTTTCGCACCGGAGCATTATACGGTGCTGGCCGGGCTTTTCGACCTGAATAACCCGAAACTGCTGATGGGCATGTCCTCCTCGGACTATTGCTACTCCATCATCGCCCCGCATATCGGCTGGGCGAATATCGCGCACGCTACCGAGGGCATCCTGGCCGACCTTCCCAAGGTATATCAGCTTCCGTCCAAGGCCGAGAACAACGCCCTTACGCAGGAAGACCTCGACCTGTTGCATTCGCTCAAGGAGCCGTTCTACGCCGAGGCCTGCGAGGCGATGCAGGCGCGTGTACGCAAGGAGCTGGAGTCGGTGAAGGATGTTCGTATCGAAACGACGCCCGAGGTTGCCGTCGACAAGCTGTTCGATGCGATTGTAGCGCCCTACAAGGGCAAGGTGGTGTTCGTCGATTTCTGGAACACGTGGTGCGGCCCCTGCCGGGCTTCGATCAAAGCGAACGAGCCGCTCAAGAGCGGGGAACTGAAGAGCGACGACCTGGTGTGGATATACATCGCCAACGAGACCTCGCCGCTGGTCGCCTACAAGACCAGCATCGCCAAAATCGCGGGCAAGCATTACCGGCTCGACGACGCACAGTGGAAATACCTTTGCGAGAAATTCCAGATCGACGGCATTCCGTCCTACGTGCTGGTCGACCGCGACGGCAGCTATGAGCTGCGTAACGACTTCCGCGACCACGACCTGATGAAAAAGACGCTCAAGGGGATGCTCGAATGACTTTGCGGGAGCCTGCCGGTCGTCGGGAACAGTTTTTCCCGCCACGAGTCGGCCCCGCTCCCCGGAAAGCCGGAATTCCGGATCGACGCTTCCGGATCGACGAAAATGCAGAAGGCCGTTCGCAGGAACGGCCTTCTGTATTTTCCGGGTGGCAGCCTGGTTTCACAGGCTCCGCCATCGAGCTGCGTCCGCTTCGGCGGGATGGAACCCGGCCCTTTGCAGGACGCGATGCGAGGCGCGGTATCCGGTTCGGTCTCGGCAGTGATGTGCCGGACACCGGGCTGTTGCTTCGCCCAGGCGCACAATGCCCGGACGGTTTCGGTCATGTAACCCTGTTTTTCAAAGGCTTTTCCAGTCCGTAGCCGATCTCTACCCTTCCGTCGGCATCCGCCGCCCCTTTGAAGCAGGCCGATCCGGCAACGGCACCGCCATCCCGTAAGATCAGGAACCAGAAGGTGTGGAAGAGGTGATTGCCGGGGTCGGCGGCGGCAAGTGCGTGCTGCCCCTCGACGATCCGGCGGAAGTCGCCGTGCGGGCTTCCGGCTGTGTAGCGGCAATCCAGTTCCTTTCCCAGTGCCGGAATGTCATACAGCCAGAGCCCCAGCTGCCGGGGTGTCAGCGGAACGATCCGGAGCCTTTCGGTCGTGAGAAGCATCGAAGTGCCGCGGCGGCCTCTACTCTTCCGTCCATTTGTCGGCGACCAGTTTCAGGAACCAGTCGGGGACGCGGCACGGGCGGCGTGTGTCGCTGTGGATGAAGCCCAGTTGCGTCATGCCCGTGTTGAGCAGCTCGCCCTTCTCGTTGTAGATTTCGTAGAAAAAGTTGATGCGCGCCGTGGGCAGTTCGCGGAGCATGATGCGCACGGTGAGCAGCTCGTCGTAGTAGGCCGGGCGGTGGTATTTGGACTGCACCTCGAGGATGGGCATCATGATGCCCCGCTTCTCGACTTCGGCGAAGGACATGCCCAGATAGCGGAGCAGTTCGCTGCGTGCGGCTTCGTAGTAACAGATGTAGTTCGAATGGTGGCAGATGGCCATCTGGTCGGTGTGCTTGTACCACACGCGGATTTGGCAATCGTAACTCAGCATGGTGCTTAAAAGGTTAGGACGGCACGCCCGTCGGGGCAGCCGTCGCGGATTATCAGATTTTGTGATGTGTCGACAGTCAGCCTTGCAGGCCGGCCGCCGATGCGGACTTGGTACGACCCTGCGGGCGGCAGGAGCTTGAGGGGGTCGTCGGTGCGGATGCGGCCGGCCGCCGCCGTCCCGATGACGAGGTAGGGATGCGACAACAGGCGGGCTGCACGGGCCATGTCGCCCTGCGCCACCAGGCGGCGGATGACGGTGGAGCTGACCTTTTCGGCGTCCACGTCGCATTCGCCGACTTCCACGACCTCCAGTCCGAAGCCGTGGCTGCCCAGATAGTCGTAACTGCCCTGCTTGTCGCGCCCGAAGCGGTGGTTGAAGCCCACGACCAGCGTTTCGGCGCCGATGCGCCCCACGAGGTAGTCGCGGATGAACGTGTCGGGCGCAAGGGCGCTGAATGCCTTGTCGAACGGGATGACGATCAGGTTGTCGATGCCCTGCTGTCCGAGCAGGTAAATTTTCTCTTCGAGCGAGGTCAGCAGCCGCAGGCCGTCGGCCCGGCCGAGCGTCACGCGGGGATGGGGTTCGAACGTGAGTACGACGCTCTCGCCGCCCTGTGCGCGAGCCCTCCCGGCAACGGTACGCAGCAGGGCCAGGTGCCCGCTGTGCACGCCGTCGTACGATCCGACGGTCACCGTCGGACGGACGAAATGCGGAAGTGCATCGAACCCGTAAAAAACCCGCATGTCCGGCCGCCCGGCAACCGGACGGTGTTCCGCAAGGTCGCCGTGTATGTCGTGGCTGCCTGTTTTTCCGCCCTCTGCTGCGTTTTTTGCTTCGCGTTGCATCATGCGTTGCTGCTGTTGCTTTCTTCGTTTTCCTTGACGAAATAGGCCACCTTTTCGAGCAGCGTGGTGATGTCGTAGTTCTCGACGACGATGCCCTGCGGGAAATTCAGCGGCGTGGAGGTGAAATTGAGCACGCCCTTGATGCCGGCGTTGATGATCGGCACCACGAGGCTCGGGGCGACCTTCGTCGGCGAAGAGACGATGACGATGCTGATGTCCTGGTTGACGACCATGTTCTCGAAGGTGTCCATGTGGTAGCACGGGATGCCGTCGATGGTCTTGCCGACCTTCTCGGGATCGACGTCGAAGGCAGCCGTGATCTTCAGCTTGAGCCCCTTGCCGTTGAAATATTTGGTGATGGCCTGTCCCAGGTGTCCCATGCCCAGCACGGCGATGTTCATCTGCGAGGGGCTGTCGAGTATCTTGCTGATGTACTCGATGAGCACCTGTACGTCGTATCCCTTTTTCGTATCGCTCGAAAAGCCTATGAGCATCAGGTCGCGGCGCACCTGCACGGCCGTGATGCCGTGGATGCCCGCCAATACGTGCGAGAAAATATGCGTAATGCCCTGCTTGTGGCTGGCTAGGAGCGTACGGCGGTATTCGCTCAGCCGCTCGATGGTTTTTTCGGGGATCGTATTGGTCAATGCTGCCATAGGGGTCGCTTTATTCGATGGTGATCGTAAAGTCGCTGTTGTAGTTCACCCGCGTCCAGTTGCGGTTGACGTGGTTGTCGCGCTGCTCGCCCTGGCCGAAGACATAGGTGGTTTGCAGCGGCGTATAGCTGCGTCCTTCCATGTCGTATTCGATGTCGTTGTACATCGCGGGGCAGAAGATCAGGGCGGCGTCGTAACCGCGGTAGGAGTAGAGCGAAGGCAATGCGCCGAAGGCGCGGATATAGGCACGGTCGAAATCGAGGATCGCCTGCGAGTCGCGCTTGGCGTGGTAGGTGGAGATGAATACGACACGGTCTTTGAAGAACACCGTGCGGTCGAGGTTGCCGTAGCGGTTCCAGCGGGTGTTGCCCAGCACGACGAAGCGCGGAGCCGTGCGTCCGCGGCCCGTGATGCTCGTATCGGCCGAGGCGATGGCCGCGAGGATGCGCTCGACCTCGACTTCGTCGTCGGTCATGACGACGAAAACATTGTCCTCGCCGTTATCCAGCAGCGGCGTCAGGTCGCCCGGGTTGTTGGCGGGGCGGTTCGACGGGTGCACATAAGTATAGGTGTATTTCCGGTAGTCGGAGTCGCCCAGCAGGGCGAGGATCTCGGATTCGAAGTCCTTGTCCGTGCTGTCGCTGTAAATCAGCGTCACCTGTTTGTCTCCGTTCACCAGGTCGGCGACCTTGTCCCATTTGTGCGACGGGTCGGGTGCCATCTGGAACAGGGCGTCGCTGTTCATCCCCGTGATGCTGGCCAGCGGCGAGACGACGGGGACGTCGTGCTCCTCGGCATAGAGGATGACGGGATGGAGCCCCTCCTCGTATACGGGGCCGACGATCAGCCCGGTGCCGGCGAAGGCGTCGCTTTTGACGATTTCGCGGATCGCATCCACATTGCGGGCCGTGTTGTAAAGCGTGAGGGCTATCGAGTGGCCGTATTTCGTCCGCACGCTGTCCAGCCCCAGCAGGAAGCCCTGGTAGAATTCGAGGTAGTTGCCGTTGGGCTCGTTGCCGACGGCCATCGGCAGCATCAGCGCCACCTTGAGCGGTGCGCTGCGGCGCAGGGCGCGGAATTCGACCTGCTTCGGCCTGCTGCCGGCAAAGATCCCCGGGAGTGAGTCCTGCACTTGCAGGCTGTCGGCCTGCGGGCCGTTTTCGGCGGCTGCGAGCTGTTCCGCAGAGCCCGGCACCTTGATGATCGCCCCGGCTTTCAGGTCGGCGGGTTTCAGCCCCCCGTTGAGTGTCCCGAGCCGATCCTCGGTGATACCGAAGCGGCGCGAAAGCGAATAGAAGGTTTCGCCCGGTTTCACGATGTGGTAGGCGAAACCCTCCTCGGCTACGCTGTTGAGCGAATTGCGGTAGGCCTCCCACTGCTCCCTCGTGCCGGCTTCGTCTTCGGAGCCGATCTCCTTCTTGCGGATCAGGATGCGCTCCCCGAGGCGCAGGTGCGCCGGGTCGAGGTTCGGATTGTCCTCGATGACGGTCTGGATCGGGATCTCGTATTTGCGCGAGATGCCGTAGAGCGTCTCGCCCTGCGTCACGGTATGGATGTCGAAAGTCTTGCGCAGCTTGCGATCCGACTTGGGCTGGGGGACGTCCGATACGAAGGGTATCTTGATGCTCTCCCCTGCGCGCAACCCCTGCGCTGCCGCGGGGTTGTGTTGCAGGATGACCTTCTCCCCCACCTCATAGGCCTTCGAAAGCCCGTAGAGCGTTTCGCCGGGCTGCACCGTGTGGACGTAGAATTTCGAGCCGTTGATATACACGATCGTCCCGGATTTCTGCACCGCAAGGGCGCACAGGCTCCACAGGAGCAGCAGGGCTGTCGCACAGAATCGCTTCATCGTCATTTCGTTTTTTCGCGCATACGGATCTCCGTGATGACCTTCTTGGTGTAGAGCGGGAAGTCCCCGTTCATCATCCATGCGTAGTAGCTCGGCTCCGCGCGGAAGACCTCGGCGACGGGGCGCCCCTTGTACTTGCCGAACCCGAAGACCTCCTCGCCCTTTTCGTTGAAAAGGATGCGCCCGGCGTAGTCAGCCGCCTCGCCGCGGGTCGAGAACTCGGCCAGTTTGTCGATGTCGTTCTCCAGGTCGGGGTAGCGTTCCAGCTGCGCCATGAGCACTTCGTAGGTCGCCAGCGTATCGGCCTCTGCCGAATGGGCGTCCTCCAGATCCTTGTCGCAATAGAATTTATAGGCCGCCACCAGCGTGCGCTGTTCCTTCTTGTGGAAGATGTTCTGCACGTCGACGAAACGGCGGCGTTTGAAATCCACGTCGACGCCCGCCCGCAGGAACTCCTCGACCAGCACCGGCAGGTCGAAGCGGTTGGAGTTGAAGCCGCCGAAGTCGCAGCCGCGGATGAACTGTTCGAGCGATTTGGCGACCTGCGCGAAGGTCGGGCAATCCCTGACGTCTTCGTCCGTGATGCCGTGGATGGCCGTGGCTTCCGCCGGGATATGTATCCCGGGGTTGAGCTTGCGGGTCTTGACGATCTGCTCGCCGTCGGGCATCACTTTGACCATCGAGATCTCGACGATGCGGTCTTTGGCCGTGTCCACGCCGGTGGTTTCGAGGTCGAAGAAGACGATCGGGCGCTTGAGGTTTAACTTCATCTGCCGGGCGTTATGCGTTGATCATCATCGGCATGAGCAGCATGAGCGTCGCGCTGGTCTGCTTGTCGTCGTAGACGGGTTTGAATACGCCCGCGCGGGTCGAGTCGGCCAGTTCGACCACCACGGTCGGGGTGTCCATGTTCGAGAGTATCTCGACCAGGAACGTCGATTTGAAACCGATCGAGATCGGCTCGCCGTCGTAGCTGCACGTGATGGTCTCGTTGGCCGAAACCGAGAAGTCGATGTCCTGCGCCGTGAGGTTGATCCGGTTGTCGCCGATGTCCATGCGGATCAGGTTGGTGGTCGGGTTCGAGCAGACGGCCACGCGCTTGATGCCGTTCACCAGCTCGATGCGGTCGACGAGCACCTTGTTGGGGTTGTTGGCCGGGATCACGGCGTTGTAGTTCGGGTAGTTGCCCTCGATCAGGCGGCATACGAGCGTGTGGCTCTTGAGCTTGAACATGGCGTTCTTCGAGTCGAAGCTGACCTCGATGGCGTCGTCCTCCTTCAGGAGCACCGATTTGAGCAGGTTGGCCGGTTTCTTGGGCAGGATGAACGATGCGCCGACCTCGTTTTCGGCCTCGGACTCGTATTTCACGAGTTTGTGCGCGTCGGTGGCCACGAACGTGATCGACGCGGGCTCGATGTTGATGTAGACGCCGTTCATGATCGGACGCAGTTCGTCGTCGGCCGTGGCGAAGATCGTCTTGTTGATGCCGTTCACGAGCATGTCCACATCCAGCCGGAGCTCCTTCTTCTCGGCGCTCAGCTGCGGCACGGCGGGATAGCTCACGGCGCTGGCGCCGGGGATCGAGAGCGAACCGCTCTTCCAGTTGATCGTTATCTCCCAGTTCTTGTCGTTGACGTCGATGGTCAGCGGCAGCTCGGAAAACTCCTTCAGCGAGTCGAGCATCAGTTTGGCGGGAGCCGCGATGGTGCCCTCGCTTTCCACACTGTCGACCGTGATAGAGCCTATGAGCGTCGTTTCGAGGTCGGAAGTGGTGACCTTCAGCTCGTTGCCATTGAGCTCCATGAGGAAGTAATCCAGGATGGGCAGCGTGTTTTTATTGCTGATAACCTTGCCGGTTGTAGCCAGGAGCGAAAGCAGGGCCGAGCTTGATACTGAAAATTTCATACGTTGTTTCCTTTCTTTTATTTTCTGTTATATGGATTGCTTATTTCAATACTGCCAATTTGTCGAGCGCCGTCGAGATCATTTTGCGCACGAAGGGCTTGTAATCGGTGTCGACATTCTGGGCGATACGCTGTGCGATGATCGTGCAGATGGTCGCGGCGCGGTGTCCCATCAGGGCTGCCAGGCCGGCCAGCGCCGAGCCCTCCATCTCGAAATTGGTGATGCGGCGGCCGTGGTAGCCGAACGATTCGATCTTCGCGTTGAGTTCGGCGTCCTGCGGTTCGAGGCGAACCCAGCGGCCCTGCGGCGCATAGAAGCCCGGAGCGGCGATGGTGATGCCCTCGCGCGTCACGTCGCTGAAATGCTCGAAGAGCGTCTTGTCGGCGTCGATGAAATAGGGTTTGGGCAGCAGCTCGTTCCAGCCGACATGCTCCATGAAAGCCTTTTCGATCTCCAGGTCGCAGACCTCGTTGCGCCCCTTGTAGTAGTTGAGCAGGCCGTCGAAGCCTACCGACGTGCGCGAGAAGACGAACTCCCCCACCTTGATATCGGGCTGGATGGCCCCCGACGTGCCGAGCCTGACCAGCGTGAGCTGCCTTTTGTGGGCCTTCTCCTGCCGGGTGGCGAAATCGACGTTGGCCAGCGCATCGAGCTCCGTGACCGAGATGTCGATGTTGCCGATGCCGATGCCCGTCGAGAGCACCGTCATGCGTTTGCCTTTGTAGGTGCCGGTCACCGTTTTGAATTCACGGTTTGCGACTTCGCACTCTTTCGTATCGAAATGTTCCGCCACGAGGGCCACGCGGCCCGGATCCCCGACGAGGATCACCGTATCGGCCAACTGCTCCGGAAGCAGGTGCAGATGGAAAATGGAACCGTCGTCGTTGATAATCAATTCGGAAGCTGGAATCGTTCTCATAATAGTCGTTTTTAAATTTTCATAATTGGCATAAAAGTAATATATTTACCTCGAATATCAAAACTTCGAAGGGAATTTTTCATAAATATATGTATAGCGGAAACTCCGCATCAAAGCCTTGAAATATGACATTGATTAAATCCATTTCCGGCATCCGGGGCACCGTGGGAGGGGCCCAGGCCGGGAACCTGACGCCGCCCGACGTGGTGAAGTTCACCACGGCCTACGCCCGTCTGGCCGCCCGCCGTAAGGCGGGCAAAAAACTTACCATAGTCGTCGGCCGCGACGCCCGGATTTCGGGCGAGATGGTCGCCGACCTGGTCGAAGGCACCCTGCTGGCGTGCGGTGCGGATGTGATAAACGTCGGCCTGTGCACCACGCCGGGGGTCGAGATGGCCGTCATCACGCACAAGGCCGACGGCGGCATCATCATCACCGCCTCGCACAACCCCCGCCAGTGGAACGCCCTGAAGCTGCTCAACGCCGACGGGGAATTCCTCAGCGATGCCGAGGGGAAACAGGTGCTTGCGATGGCGGAAGAGGAGGATTACGAATACCCCACCGTCGACGGCATCGGGCGCGTCCTTTCGCGCGAACCGTTCAACGAACGGCACATCGCGCAGGTGCTGGCGCTCCCGCTGGTCGATGCCCAGGCCATCCGTGCGCGCCGCTACAAGGTCGTTGTGGACGCCGTGAATTCGGTGGGCGGCATCGTGATGCCCGAATTGCTGCGACGACTGGGGTGCGAGGTCGTGGAGCTGAACTGCGACCCCACGGGCGAATTCGCCCACAACCCCGAGCCGTTGCCGGAGAACCTGACCGAAATAGCCGGGGTGATCCGCCGCGAGAAGGCCGACCTGGGGATCGTCGTGGATCCCGATGTCGACCGGCTGGCACTGGTCAGCGAGGACGGCTCGATGTTCGTCGAGGAGTACACGCTGGTGGCTGTGGCCGACTACATCCTCACGAAGCACCCGGGCGGGAACAGCGTTTCCAACCTGAGCTCGTCGCGGGCGCTGCGCGACGTGACGGAGCGGCACGGCGGCAAATATTATGCTTCGGCCGTCGGCGAGGTGAACGTCGTGGCCAGGATGAAGGAGGTAGGCGCCGTGATCGGCGGAGAAGGCAACGGGGGCGTGATCTATCCGGGGCTGCACTACGGGCGCGATGCGCTGGTGGGAACGGCACTCTTTTTGACATGGCTCGCACAGACGGGGATGACCATGACGCAGTTGCGTGCGACCTATCCGGCATACTATGCATCGAAGAATAAAATCGAGCTGACACCGGCGATTGACGTGGATAAAGTACTGCGTGAGATAAAGGAACGTTATGCCGATGAGAACGTGAACGATACGGACGGGGTGAAGATTGACTTCCCGGAGAACTGGGTGCACCTGCGCAAGTCGAATACCGAACCCATTATCCGGGTCTATACCGAGGCGAAGTCGATGGCTGCGGCCGAGGCGCTGGCGCAGCGGTTCATCGGGGAAATCAAGGAAATCTGTAAAATATAAACAGTTTAAACGAAACGACTATGAAGAATAAAGTCATGATCCTCGCGGCTGCGATAACGCTTGTCGCCTGCGGGGGCAACCAACAGAAAAAGGCGGTATCTGAAAAGGTCAAAGCGGATGCCGTGAAGGTCGACATGCATGATGCGGAGAGCTCGCTCGACTACCAGGGGACATACACCGGGGTTTTCCCGGCGGCGGACTGCCCGGGGATCGACATGCGCCTCACGCTGAAGAAGGACGGCACGTACAGCCTGCACATGAAATACCTGGACCGCGACTCGGAATTCGACGAGAAGGGCGCCTACAAGGTGAAGGGGAACCTGCTGACACTGACCCCCATGGACGGGCAGCCGGAGTACTACAAGGTGGAGGAGAACCAGGTGCGCAAGCTCGATGCCGACAAACAACCCGTCACGGGGGCGCTGGCCGAAAATTACGTATTGAAGAAAACCGAATAAAACCCTTGCCGGATGGATAAAGTAAAAAGTTATATAGAAGCCAATAAAGAACGGTTTATCAGCGAGTTGTTCGACTTGCTCCGCATTCCTTCGATCAGCGCCCAGAGCGAGCATAAGCCCGACATGACGCGGTGCGCCGAATGGCTGGCCGCAGCGCTCGTGAAGGCGGGCGCCGACCGTGCCGAAGTGTTTCCCACCGAGGGCAATCCGGTGGTTTACGCCGAGAAGACCGTCGATCCCGGGGCCAAAACGGTGCTGGTCTACGGCCACTACGACGTGATGCCCGCGGCCCCAGATGCGGCCGTCGCGGATGACCGGCTCGAAAGGTTCCGTGCGCCACCGATTCGCTGCCCTGCAACGTGAAATTCATGCTCGAAGGCGAGGAGGAGATCGGCTCGCCGAGCCTCTACAAGTTCTGCGAACAGAACAAAAAAATGCTCAAGGCGGATATAATATTGGTGTCGGACACCTCGATGATCTCGATGCAGACCCCGTCGATCACCTGCGGCCTGCGCGGGCTGGCCTATATGGAGGTCGAGGTGACGGGCCCCGACAAAGACCTCCACTCGGGGCTGTTCGGCGGCGCCGTGGCCAACCCGGCCAACGTATTGACGCGCCTCGTGGCGCAGCTCGTGGACAAGGACGGCCGCGTGACGATCCCCGGGTTCTACGACGATGTGCGCGAGCTGACGCCCGCCGAGCGCAAGGCGTTCAACAAGGCCCCGTTCAGCCTCGCGGGCTATAAGAAATCGTTGTCGATCGGCGATGTGGAGGGCGAAGCGGGTTACACGACGCTGGAACGCACCGGCGTACGCCCGTCGCTCGACGTCAACGGCATCTGGGGCGGCTACACCGAGGAGGGAACCAAGACGGTGATCCCGTCGAAAGCCTCGGCCAAGATCTCGATGCGCCTGGTGCCGAACCAGGACTACCGCAAGATCAGCAGGCTGTTCGAAAAATATTTCAGGTCGATAGCGCCCAAGAGCGTGAAGGTCAAAGTGAAATCGCTGCACGGCGGTATGCCCTACGTGGCACCGACCGACATGCCGGCCTACAAGGCTGCCCAGAAGGCCATCGCCGAGACCTTCGGCAAGAAACCCCTGCCCTTCTATTCGGGCGGTTCGATCCCGATCATCAGCGGGTTCGAGTCGATCCTGGGCATCAAGTCGCTGCTTATCGGTTTCGGGCTCGCGGAGGATGCGATCCACTCGCCCAACGAGAGCTACGGGCTGGAGCAGTTCGACCGGGGCGTGGAGACCATCCCGCTGTTCTACAAGTATTTCGCAGCGGAGAAATAGCGCCATGTACGACGAATTCCTGAATTTCATCTTCCCGCTCGCAAAGGGCGCCGGGGAGATACAACTCGCCTATTTCCGGGGCGACGACCTGGGGATAGAGACCAAATCGAACGCGTACGACGTGGTGACGCGGGCCGACAAGGAGAGCGAAGCCTACATCGTGCAGGCGATCCTCGGCCGCTATCCCGGTCACGGGATACTGGGCGAAGAGGGCGGCGTAATGGGCACGGCGGGGAGCGATTACCGCTGGGTGATCGACCCGCTCGACGGCACGACCAATTACAGCCAGGGGCTGCCGATCTTCTCGGTGTCGATCGCACTCCAGCACAAGGGGGAAACTGTCGCCGGGGTGGTCTATGCACCCTACCTCGGGGAGCTGTTCTGGGCGTCGAAAGGCGGCGGGGCTTACATGAAGAGCCGTTCAGGCGAGGTGAAGCGGCTGCAAGTCTCCGCCAAGCAGACCCTCGCCACGTCGGTGCTCGCCACGGGCTTCCCTTACGACAAGGATGTCAATCCGGACAACAACAGCGACAACGTCGCGCGGATCATACCCTATGTGCGCGACATACGGCGGCTGGGATCGGCGGCCTATGACCTGAGCTGCATCGCGGCGGGGCTGCTGGACGGCTATTGGGAGCTGGATTTGCACGAGTGGGATGTCTGTGCCGCGAACCTGATCGTGCGGGAAGCCGGGGGCGTCGTCTGCGATTTCAGGCGCAACCGCGGCGTATCGCAGGCCGCGGGCAACGAGGCGCTCGTCGGGGAGATGCTCAAATATATCCGATAGGCCGGGCAGCACGGGGCTGCGACGGCAGGCAACCATTATTACGGGGTGCGGACATTCGGTCTGCATCCCGTTTTTTTGCGGGCGGAGGCATTTGCCCGTTTGCGACAAATGGCGCAAAATTATGCCCGGATGTCCTTTTTTATTTACGGCGGGAATCTGGCTTTAAAATTTTTTCTTATTTTTGGCAGGATAAAAATTTTGAGAACGAATGTGTGGGATTGTAGGATATGTCGGGGGACGCGAGGCCTGCCCGGTTCTGTTGAAGGGTTTGCACCGGCTCGAATACCGCGGATACGACAGCGCGGGGGTCGCCATGGTCGGCAAGGACGGTGCACTCAACGTATACAAGTGTAAGGGCAAGGTCTCCGACCTGAAGCATTTCCTCGAGGGCAAGGAGCTGGGCGGAAGCATCGGCATCGCGCATACGCGCTGGGCGACGCACGGCGTGCCGAACGACGTGAACGCCCATCCGCACTACTCCGAATCGGAGAACATCGCACTGATACACAACGGCATCATCGAGAATTACCGGGTGCTCAAGGACGCGCTCGAGGAGAACGGCTACACGTTCCGCAGCAGCACCGATTCCGAGGTGCTCGTGAACCTGATCGAGTACATCCGTACCACGGGCGGCTGTACGCTGCTCGAAGCCGTGCAGCAGGCCCTGCGGCAGGTCGTGGGCGCCTATGCCATCGCCGTGATCGAGAAGGGCAACCGCGACGAGATCATCGCCGCGCGCCAGAGCAGCCCGATGGCCATCGGCATCGGCGAGGGGGAATTTTTCCTCAGCTCGGACGCCGCTTCGGTCATCGAATACACGCAGGATTTCGTCTATGTGAACGACGGTGAGATTGCCGTCATCAACCGCCATAAGCCCCTCAAGATCGTCACGCTCGACAACCACGAGGGCCGGGTCGATATCAAGAAACTGCAGATGAGCATCTCGCAGCTGGAAAAGGGCGGCTATCCGCATTTCATGCTCAAGGAGATATACGAGCAGCCCAAGACCATCGTAGACTGTATCCGCGGGCGCATAAGCCCCGACACGTACGAGGTGAAGCTGTCGGGCGTGATCGACAACCGCGGGAAATTCCTCGCGGCCCGCCGCATCGTATTCGTGGCGTGCGGGACATCGTGGCATGCGGCGCTGATCGGCGAGCACCTGATCGAGAATATATGCCGGATCCCCGTGGAGGTAGAGTATGCTTCGGAATTCCGCTACCGCAACCCGATCATCAATGCCGACGACATCGTGATCGCCGTGTCGCAGTCGGGCGAGACGGCCGACACGCTGGCCGCCGTGGAGCTGGCCCGCAAGGCCGGGGCTTTCGTCTTCGGCATCTGCAACGTCGTGGGATCGTCCATCGCCCGGGCGACCGACTCGGGGGCATACATCCATGTGGGGCCCGAGATCGGCGTGGCTTCGACCAAGGCCTTCACGGGGCAGGTGACCGTCATGGCGATGCTGGCGCTGGCCGTAGGCCGCGAAAAGGGCACCGTGACGGAAGAGTATTACCGCGAAGTGGCGAAGGGACTGCTGGAACTGCCCGCCGTGCTGGAGGACGTGCTCGGGCTGGGCGACCAGATCGCCGACCTCTCGAAGATATTTACCTATGCGCACAACTTCATCTACCTGGGGCGCGGCTACAACTACCCCACGGCGCTCGAGGGGGCGCTCAAATTGAAGGAGATCTCCTATATCCACGCCGAGGGCTACCCCGCCGCCGAGATGAAACACGGCGCCATCGCGCTTATCGACAACGAGATGCCGACCGTGGCGATCGCCACGCCGGACAACACCTACGAGAAAACGGCCAGCAACATCGAGGAGATCCGCGCCCGGGGCGGCAAGATCATCGCCGTGATCGCCCGCGACGACACGCATGTGCGCCGCAGTGCCGACTATACGATCGAGGTGCCGGTGGTCACCGACTGCCTGATGCCGATCGTCGTGTCGGTGCCGTTGCAGCTGCTGGCATATTACATCGCCGTCAACAAGGGCCGCAACGTCGACCAGCCGCGCAACCTGGCCAAGTCGGTGACGGTGGAATAACCTCCCGGCGGAAAGAGTGCCGCAGCCGGCCGTGCGATCCGCCCGGAAAGCGGCTGCAAACGAAACCCCCGCAGTCAAGGAAGTCTGCGGGGGTTTCTCTACACACAATTATCATTAACCTAAAACTGCGTCAGTCGTCGTAGCCGTTCGGCTTGGCCTTCCATGCGGCGGCGAAGACCGCCGTGCCGACAAGCGCCATGCCGACCAGCGTGTAGAGCGCTACGCTCCAGTCGGTGTACTGCACCAGTATACCCATCCCCCAGCCCGAGACGATCGTACTGCCGTAGCCGAACAGGCCGCAGAAACCGCCTGCCGTGGCGGCGGCGCGCTTGGTGGCGATGTTCGCCGCGGCGATGCCGACGAGTGCCTGCGGGCCGTAGATGAAGAATCCGGCCGACATCAGGATGGCGATGGCAACGGCCAGCGGCGTATGTTCATTGAGGGTATAGAGCCCCACGAGGCAGAGCGCGGTCATCAGCATGCAGATCACGCAGGTGCGGGGCGCGCGGCCGCCGAAGAAACGGTCGGTGGCCCAGCCTGCGGCGAGCATACCCGCGATGCCGGCGATTTCGAATGCCGCGACCGTCCATCCGGCGTGGCTGATGTCCATGTGGAGGTGCTCCTTGAGCATCGTGGGTCCCCAGTCCAGCACGGCGAAGCGCACGATGTAGACGAAGAAGTTGCCCACGGCGATGATCCAGATCGTCGGGTTCAGGAAGACCTTGCGGCGCAGGAACGCCTTGTGTTCGGCTTTTTCCTCGGCCTTGGTATGCGGTTTGGCGTCGGCCGGGGCCGCCTTGCCGGTCTTCAGTTCGGGCAGCCCTACCGACGAGGGGGTGTCGCGCACGAAAGCCCAGACGACGGCGGCGCCCAGGATGGCGATCGTCGCCGGGAGCAGGAAACACCAGCGCCAGTGCTGCGAGAGGATCGACGAGGCGTCGAACCATGCGCCCCAGTTCAGGCTGACGACATAGCCGCAGAAGATGATGGCCAGGCCGGCGCCGATCGAGTGGGAGGTGTTCCAGACCGACATCTTGGTGGCGAGCCGCTCGGGGACGATCCAGTGGGTCATCAGCCGCGTGCAGGGCGGGACGCCCATGCCCTGGAACCAGCCGTTGAGTACCCAGAAGATACCCAGCGCCAGCACCGACGAACTGAACCCGAAAAGCAGGTTGCAGATGCCGCAGAAGACGAGCCCCGTCACCAGGAAATAGCGTGCGTTGCTGCGGTCGCCCCAGATGCCGTTGAAGAATTTGGAGAGCCCGTAGATCAGTCCGTGGAGCGTGAGGAAGAGGCCGAGGTCGGATTTCGAGATGCCCATCTCCTCGTTGAGATAAGGCATGGCGATGCTCAGGTTCTTGCGCACGAAATAGAAGAGCGCATAGCCGAAGATGCACATCGCCATGGTGCGGAATTCCCAGTATTTAAAACGCTTGACCTGTTGGTCGGTCATGCCGTCGTAGGCCGGATTGAGTTGTTTTGCAGACATTTATTCAGGTTGGTTCGGGTTTTACTTCAGGTTGGTGCGGTGGCTGCGCATCGCAGCTTCCTGCAGGGCGTGGATCGCATCGCGCGACCACGGCAGGCCGATGAATTCCGACGGGTAGTCGGTCTCGATGATGTCGGGTTCGGCGACCAGCTCGCGCAGGTAGGCCACACGGCGGTCGTAGGGGTTTTTCACCTTGTCGGACGAGCCGGTGATCGAGGTCATCGTCATGACACCCTCGGCGTGCAGCAGGTCGTAGACCGGTTGCAGGTCGGGGTTTACGGCCAGGCGGATATAGGCCATGATGTATTTCCAGGGGATGGGCGATGCGTCGTAAGCCCTGAAATGTTCCATCGAGCTGATCTCGACGCAGAACATGACGTTGCGGATGCCGTGCTCCCAGTAGTAGAGCGCCTCTTCGACGGAGCGGACGCTCAGCATGATGTTGTGGTACATCGACCAGTCGCCGCCCGGCTGCAACTGCTTGATATAGTAGTCGAGGCTGGCGCGGCGCACCTCGTCGCTCACGCCTCGGGTGTTGATGTACTTGTTGTCGAAATTGAAGACGACCTTGTCCTTGCCCCATTCCAGCAGGTCTTTCAGGCGCGGGATCTTGTAGGGGGTGACGTTGCGGTCGCGGTCTACGAGGCAGAACTGTTGCAGCTCTTCGTAGGTATAGTCGGCCACGCGCCCCTTGCCGGTGGTCGTGCGGTCGATCGTCAGGTCGTGCATCAGTACCATGACGCTGTCGCGGGTGAAGCTGAAGTCGACCTCGAAGAAGGTCGGCATCATCGACAGCGTCTTTTCGCACGATTCGATGCAGTTTTCGGGATAGCCGGGCATCATGCCCCCGCGGTGTCCGCTGACGATGATGTCACGGCCGGGGTCATAGGTGAAATAGGCTTGCAGTTCTTCGATCGACCCGATCCGCACGGCGTGCGGTATCGGGGCCTGGGCGCACGCGGGCAGCACGGCGGCGCAGCATACGGCCAGGAGCAGGAGAAGGGGGCTCGGTCTTTTCATTGTGCTTCGGGGATTTTGGCGATGATACGTTCCACTTCGTCGTAGGCCTGTGCGGCGAGCGGCAGCAGCGGGTCGGTGTCGGGAAGGGAGGCGATGCGGGCCAGGGCGGCCTTGACACCCTCTTTTTCGACCAGACGGCGCATTTCCACGCTCTGCACGTCCTCGGGGTTGTCGTAATGCAGCGCGGCGCCGACGCCCAGCAGCAGGTCGGGCGTGCCGATACCGTAGCGGCGGGCCGTGAGGATGGGCCTGACGAGGCGGTCGCCTGCCGAAAGCTTGCGCAGCGGCTCGCGTCCCACGCGGGTCACGTCGTCGCAGAGGTAGGGGTTGCGGAAGCGCCCGATGATCTTGTCGATATAGGCGAAGTGGGCGTCGCGGTCGAAGCCGTAGAGCGCCACCAGCCCCCGTCCGCTTTCGCGCATGGCGGCTTTCACGATGGTATGGATATGTTCGTCGGAGATACTCTGGCAGATGGTCATGTAGCCTTTCATTCGTCCCAGGTAAGCCGTGATGGCGTGGCCGGTATTGAGCGTGAAGAGCTTGCGCTCGATATAGGCGATCAGGTTGTCGGCCGGATTCATGCCGGGGATTTCGGGCACGGCGCCCTTGAATGCGGCGCGCTCGACGTTCCATTCGAAGAAGCGTTCGACGACCACGTCGATCGGGTTCTCGCTCTTGACCGGCGGCACGATGCGGTCGACCGAGCAGTCGGGGAAGCCGACGTACTGCTCGCACCAGTCACGCTGGGCCTCGTCGAGGTGCTTGAGGACAGCCTCCCGGAGCTGTGTGGTGGCGCGGACGCCGTTTTCGCAGGCGATGACATTGAGCGGCTCGGTGACGCCTGCATCCCTGCGTGCGGCGATACCCGCCGCGATGGCTCCGGCGATGCGGGGCAGCACGGTCAGCCCCACCGCCGTGGTGACGAGTTCCGCCCCGGCGATCTGGGCGGCAAGTTCCGGGCTCCGGGAGTCCATTGCCGAAATGTCGGTAATGCGCATCTGCTCGCAGACCGTGTCCATGATCTGAACCGTATAGGCCCTGTCCGAGTTGATCCTCGCGACGACCTGTTCGTTCACATCGGCGAATACCACATGGTAACCCGCCTGTTCCAGCACGGCGCCGATAAATCCGCGGCCGATATTCCCGGCTCCGAATTGAATAGCTTTCTTCATTGCATTCGTGGTTTAAATATAGCTTCTGTAACAAAATACCGTATCGGTTGCCGCGGCCCGTCGCAGCGCTGAGCCCCTGCGCCCTATTCCCAGAATATGCGGGTGTAATACCTGCCCTTGCCGAGGATGCAGTTCGTAAATTCGACCTCCTCGCCCTGTGTGATGTCGATGCGCAGCACCTGCCCCGCATAGACGGGCATGGGATAGTCGTAGGAGGCCGGACGGACGGCGAAACGCAGGTCGGACTTGTTGGCGATCTCGAACGTGCGTTTGGTCTTGCTGGCCTGGCGTATCTCGCGGATTTCGAGCGCAGCGTCTATCATCTGGCCGATGTACTCCCCGCGCCCCATCAGGTTGCCGTCGAAGCAGGCCAGGGCCCGCCCGGCGAGGAGCGCTTCGTGGATCGCCCCGGCCGTGCGGGCGGTGGCGAAGACCAGGGTCATCGGACGGCTGCCGCGCACGGGATAGATGCTCCCGCTCATATAATGTATGTCGCTGTTGGCGAACGGCACGAGGCCGTACTGAACCGCGTAGTCGAATGTGCGGGGATAGGATTCGGTCTTGTTGAACACCTCGACGCCGCGGAGTTTGCCCTGGGCGATCAGGCGTTCGTGGACGGGATAGATGTCGCTTTTCCGGTCGGGGTAGCCGGGATGGTTCCACAGCAGGAAGGCGCCCTGGCGGCAGGCCTCCTCGACGGCCTGCATCTCGTCCTCGACGTCGAGTTTGTCGGCATCCCGGATAAAGAGCGTGCAGATGTGCCCCAACGGCTTCTTGCGGGTGATTTCCGCACCGGGGATCACGATCATCCCGATCATGTCGCCGCGTGCCTTGGCCAGTTCGTAGGGTTTATTGAGGCCGCAACGGATGATGTCGGCGTTCTTGTGCACCTCGATGTGGTCGGTCATGGCGATCGCGTCCAGTCCGTCGTTCCACGCTTCGTTGACCCGGCCGACGGGCCACACCTGTCCGTCGGAGATGTCGGAATGGACGTGGAAATCGCATTTGAGCGTGATATAGCCGCCGATGTCGGGTATGCGGAGGTATTGGCGGTAGTTCTGGCGGCTGACGGCCTCATGGACGTGGACATCGTCGTTATGCAGTTGTGCGGCGGCGGTCAGGGCACAGAAAAGGGCAAAAAATGCGAGGGTAAGGTTTTTTCTCATCGGTCGTGTAGTTTGGTCGTGTCATATTAAATACAACCGATCGCGGGAAACCACCTAACCGGATTACAAAAAAATTAAAAAAGGGACCGGACATTGTTTCGTTCGGCGAGAATGTTTATTTTTGTACCGAATCTGATTATCCGATGGAGAAAATCTCGCTAATATCACGGGTTCGCGCGGGCGACCGCAAGGCGTTCGACGAACTGTGCCGGAAATATTACGCCATGCTGGTTTCCTACGCCCGTCTGTTCCTCAGAGACGACTGGGCCGAGGACGTGGTGCAGGACGTGTTCTACAACGTATGGCAGCGGCGGGAGACGCTCGACGATTCGAACTCGCTGTACAAGTACCTGCTGCGTTCGGTCTACAACCGCTCGCTCAACTACCTGGACAAGAACAGGCGCGCCGGCGAATACGGCGCCTACTACCGGGAGCGCATCGCCGCGCTGGGCAGTTCGTACTATGCACCCGACAACAGCCCCGTCGTGCAGAAACTCTACAACGACGACCTGCGCGCCAGCCTCGATGCGGCCATCGAGTCGCTGCCGCCCAAATGCCGCGAAGTGTTCCGTCTGAGCTACATCGAAGACCTTTCGAACCGCGAGATCGGAGAGCAGCTGGGCATTTCGCCGCGCACGGTGGAAAACCACATGTATGCGGCGCTCAAGCAACTGCGCCGGAAACTCTCCAAGGAACAACTGTTGCTGCTGCTTTCGCTGCTCTTCATGCGGGGCGTATAGGCCGGAGCGGCACAGACCCCAAGGCGTCGGGATACATAGTATCCCGGCGCTTTTTCGTTTGATCCTGCTCCCGATTTTTTCAATTTCCGGTAAGTGGTTTGAGCGGGTCGGCTGTATGTATCTATGAACACCGCCTAAACTACTCGACCGATGGAAGCGACATTTCCGAAGGCGCCTTCAGCCGCCGACCACACCCTCATTTGCAGAGGTGCCATAAATTTGATATATAAGTATATCGTATGATTTACCTGCACGATGGCTTTAAGTGTGTTTTTCCGCCGTCAGAGCCGGTGCGCGACAGCCGTACGAAAGGTTTGCCCGCGCCGGGCAAACCCTGCAACCCGTATTTCCACCAACCAAATATTTCTTAACCAACAAAACAAAACCATGCGAAAAATTTTTCTTTTCACAGCAGCAATGCTGGCGATCGCAGGCTGTTCGGAGGACAACACGCATCCGAAGGTATCCCCCGTGGACGAACCTTCGGCGGATGCCGTGACGATCCTCGCGACGATCGATGCGATCCCGTCCGCTACCGGGGACGGCGAGGCGTATGCTCCCCTATGGCAGGAAGGCGACCAGATCGTCGTCGGCTACAAGGGGATCTCTTATGTGTACGAAACCTACGATGCCGGCAACGGTGTCGAGTTCCATCCGATGGCCCTCTCGCTGCCCGCGGACGCTCGCGGCGAAGTGACGGCCTATTTCAAGGCCGTCGACGGCGTATTTGCGGTCGGTGCCGACCAGACGGGCGCTACCCTGCCGATGTATGCCTATGCGGCCGACGCCGCACCCGCCCAGGGCAGCCTCGGCCTGCACTTCAAGCCGCTGGCTTCGGTGCTGTCGCTCACGATCGGCGAGGAGGCTTCGAAGACCATTTCGAAAATCACGCTCGAACCGGTCGACCCCGACGGTGTGGAGGGGCACCTGGCCGTATCGGAGGCCGTGGTCGATCCCCGGACGGGTGCGGTGACTGTCGGCGAGGATGCCGCGGTGTCGGACATCCTCACGATGGAGATCGGCGAAATGTCGCTGGTGCAGGCCCAGACGGTGAATTTCCTGATCGTCAGCGGTACGAAGGTGGACGGCGGGCTGAAGGCGACGATCTCCTGTACGGACGGGAGCGTCTTCGTCAAAAACCTGTTCGAAACGCAGGAAGTGGCCTTTGCGGGGAACTGCGTCGGAGCCGCGACCGAGCTTTTCTTCCGGCTGAGGATCGCCACCTATGAAGACATGGTGAACTTCGCGCAGGAGTGCGCCGACGACAACGGCGGTGCCATCGTCGACCTCCAGGCCGACATCGACATGCGGAATGTCCCGTGGACGCCGGTCGAGAATTTCACGGGGACGTTCAACGGCAACGGCCACCGTATCTACAATATCAACGTATCGGCCGACGGGCGTTATGCCGGGTTCTTCGCCTATGCCAAGGGGGCGATCTCGGATGTGGTTTTCGGGTCGAAGGACGGCACCTCCTATGACGGGACGAGCCGCATCGAGCTCAAATACAGCGCCGACACCGATACGTGGTGTTATGCGGGCATCGTCGCACAATCGAACAATACGCTCACCGGCGTGACCAGCTTCGTACCCGTGACCGTCACGGCGGATTCCCGATGCAAGTCGCGCACGGGCGGCATCGTCGGCAGCCTGTATAACGGGAAGATGAGCGGCTGCAGGAACTACGGCGCGGTGAGCAACGTGGCGACGGCGGGCGTGGCGAGCTATGTGGCCGGTATCGCGGGCATCGTCGACGGCTCGGGCGACGCGGCCGGGGCGATCACGCTGGACGGATGCCACAACCACGGCCCGGTGATGACTTCGCTCGGGCTGGGCAACGCCGTGGCGGGAATTACGGCCTCGGTGATGAAGACCGCGGTCAATACGACCATCAGCAACTGCACCAATGCGGGCGAGATCCGGTTCGACAACGCGGGCACGTCGGCAGCCCACCGCATCGGCGGCATCGTCGCCTATATCGTGGACAGCTGCCCGACGCTGGTGATCGACAACTGCACCAACAAAGGCACCGTCGTCTCGAACATGAACGGCAACTGCTTCATCGGCGGGATCGCGGGCGTGAACTATGCGGCGGCGATCCGGGATTGCACGAACGAAGCCGAGGTGAAATTCGT
>OGKT01000208.1_pt1 | contig 24316 bp, 23 predicted proteins | sample 1572581 | NCBI WGS metagenome assembly OGKT01 (sample SAMEA2581881, study PRJEB24529) | metagenome | biome: Human gut stool | place: China | collected 2011 | reverse complement strand
TCAGCAACAACATTACTCATTTTATCCTTTCTATCAAGACAATATTTTAGAAAATCAAAAATCATATCATTTATTCAGATATGCAATAATCTTTCATCTTCCACGTTTCTATAATATTAAAAAGTAGAAACATGAGATTACGACATATCCATAATATAATTAAGCAATTTCAATTCCTCCTTTGGCGAATCCTTGATGCCATAGACAGCAAACTCGGACCAGGACCAGGCGACCATCGACCCTAATCCACATCCAAGACAAGGTTTTACATAAACTTTGCCTTAATGAATTGTGGCACCTTCCAAGCCATTTTCATCAGCTTTGTCAATGCCACAGGCTTGAAGCCATAGCCAGAATAAACTCGGATATCCTCATCCCACATTTTCTTTCGCTTGGCAGAATCGGTACTCATACCACCCATGCGCATTCTCGTTACAAACTCAGGGAGATACGCTACCTTCAGATGGCAGTTATACAAATAGTTCACCAGGAGGTTGGTATCAGCAGCAATCTTGTAACTCTCATCATAGAGACCACATTTCATCATCACCTCACGCTTGATATAGCAGGTAGGATGCAATGGCAGCCAGCCACATCTCACCTTCCAGCGAGCATACTTGCCTCCAATCCATTTTCTCACCACCTTATTAGTATTCTGCCCATTCACGAAGATACCATCCGCATAGAGGAAGTCGCAATCAGTTTCCTCCATCTTCTTCACAACGTGTGATACCGTATCCTTGGCAAACATAAAGTCATCCGAATGGCAAAGAGCTATCACATCACCCGTCGCCATACGAATACCCTTGTTAATTGCCTCATACATACCATGATCAGGCTCAGAGATAAACTTCACCTTATTTTCATGACTAGCGATAGCCTCACGAATAACCTCAACAGAATGATCCTTAGAAGCACCATCCACGATGATATACTCGATGTCAGGATAATCCTGCGCCAACACACTCTCTACAGCACCGCGAATCGTCTTCTCACGGTTGTAACAACTAGTTATAATCGAAACCTTCATTTATAGAATAAATTCAAAATATATTTTTTCGCCTTCATAAACACACCTATAATAATTGTAGCAAATATAGAACCTATAACAGACATACAGGAATTAACCCAATTTGGCGAAACTTTATCATCCAGCCATCCATATATGTCATTCCAATATTTTGCGGCAGTTGTTCCACCAAAATATATAATAAATGCGACAATTATGATATACAGAATCCAAACACTAGCTAATTTAAGTAAGCATTTTGTAAACCAATTACTTGAAATTCGATATATACGATTCAAGAAGACAAATATGAGTTTATCTGATTCAGTTTTGGAAACAATACTTGATAAAGCTAGAAATACACCATATAGAGCCCATATAGGACGTTTCTTTGAGTTGTCAAGCATCGGGTGTTCCACAACACCACCCTTACTTCTAGTCATCAATAACTTTATAGAGTCGAAAAGCACATTATTATGTATCCCTAATTTTTCGTAACATAAGACTACATAAGGAAGTACATAATGGAAGAACGACACCCTATATTTATTACCTTGATTTTCGGATTCTATCATCTCTAGACGACAATTAAGGAAGGAGGCCTCTAAAGACAAGCCTTTCATAGAAGATCTCAACCATTTCTTTCCATTATCAATACTTTCATTGAAACTTCGCTGAGTTTTTTCAGCCAATTCCGATAATGTCAATAGAGCATAAGAAGTAAAGAAAATACTTGGCTCATCTCCAAGGACTTCGCCCCAACCACCATTTTTATTCTGAATATTCATCAACCAATGAATCGCTGCTTCAACTTTTTCATTATCTTCCATATTTAGAACAGATAAAGTTCTCAAGACAAAGCAGGTAATATAGACTCTAGCTTCTCCATTTTCCCTAAAAGGCCAGCCCAGATCATCCTTTCCCGATGAATTTTGATCCAAGAGCCATTCTATACCGTGAGAAATTCTTTCATTATATTGACCATTCTCATTGCAAGCGTGCAACGCTAACATTGCCCAACATGTTGCTTCAACATTAGACTCGTTATGGGAATTAGAAATATAAGGCCAACCACCATCTGCATTTTGCTTCTCTGACAAACTAGTAACCACATTCACTTCTTTGGCAAATGCAGTTTCAAGTTTCTTATGCATAAGAATCCCTATTGCAGAAGCTACGATACCTATTTTTCTTGCCCCTAAATGTTGGTGCCAGCCAACATCACCATCAATAGTGCGAACATTCGCATCCAAATTGTCTTGCAATTCCGCAATGCGAGTATTCACGTCATTAGATTTGATATATCTCATCTTAAAAATAAGGCTTTAATTTATTTACCGTATCCATGATAACATCCCAGTTTTGGAGTTCAACCCAATTCCAGCGTTCAGGTGTACCCAGAGCACAAGAGAGTTTGTATCTTAGATATTGAGATCTCAAAGTAATTTCTGGAGTAAATACCATTATACGTGAATCTTCAACATACAAATATCTTTCGCTCTTCTTGGCAAATTCATAAGCATCAGTCAGGCTATCAAATGTATAGCCTTCCATTTCAGACTGTACAATATCAGAAATACAGACTTCAACAGGAATACAATGAAGATGAGCATGAAAACAATGCCTATGATCCTTGCCTATCAAGCAAGATCCAGTTTTTCCATGTTCATAGAAGATGCAAGCGCCATATACTTTATTCAAGACACCTTTTACTTTCTCTTTTAAGTCAAGATATTCTTGAAATATTTCATTTGGAATATTAGCACAAGCAGGAATATGCTTCTTAGAAACAATCAACAAATAGCCCTCAACTATAGGACCCAAAGAAGCCATTACATAGAAGTTTTCTGTAGCATATAGAATTCGCTCCTTTTCTGGCGGATAACAAAATCTACAGGTTTCCTCTAATTGGCAAGCTAAATCTACTATGGACTTCATTATTATTTCGTATAACAAAACACATTTTTAAAATGCCTCTGTAAAAATATTATTCAACTCTTTAATCACATATTTTTTATCATATTTAGGAAAAGAATATACCTTTGATTGATATCTTATGACTTCTAAACATTTGCAGATCCATTCTCTCACATCATAAGGGTCATTTATATAGAAGGCTTTGCCTTCAGTAACTTCCTTCAAGCACGCCCTATCCGTTGTAATGCAATTTACACCACACATCATTGACTCGATTACAGGCATTCCAAAGCCTTCAAAAACACTAGGGAATAGAAAAACTGAACAATTTTTCAGTAAAGTATATTTCTCTACTTCTGGAATAAAACCAGTTATTATACAAACTTCAGATAAATTATTTTCCTTGATGTAGTCAATTATCTCATTACTATCTTCAAAAATAGCACCTGATATTAAAAGTTTATGGGGCAAATTTAAATCTTTCTCTTTAATTTCTTTCATCATTTTCACTAAAGTCATAACATTCTTATGCTTTAGTAACGCAGAAATTGTATAAAAGTACTGTCTTTCACTTATATTATACTTTTCTTCAACATCTTTAAAAGACAACAATTGCTCGGAAACAGAAATACTATTGTAAACTCGGACAACTTTTCCCTTCGAATTTGGATAATATTTCTCTATATCTTCTTTTACAAAATCAGAGATAGCTATAATTCTAAAAGATGTATATGAACAAAACAACCAATTCATTTTTAACCAAATCCTTCTGAAAAAAGAAAAATACTCCGGATAATGAATAGCTTGCAAATCATGAATAGTTGTTATAAACTTAATTCCTTTAACAAATACGGGTTGACAATAATGAGGTTCAAAACATACTGAAATCTTATAGTTTTTCAATACTCTAATAAATCTTGTATTCAGCCATACAAGACGTTTTACCAATTTATCTGATTGTACAGGGCAAACAATTACGGAGAAACACTCGCTTTTTTTGTATTTTTCGAACTTTCCTGCATTATCTTCGGCAACGAAAAGATAATAATCAAAACTTTTACTACTAGATTCATAAAGACCATCTAAGATATTAGTTATGTATGACTCAATACCACCAGCTTTTTTTATTCTTACCCAGGTCAAATCTATGGCTATTTTATTTGGCATATTCAATTATTATTAATCATCAAAGTACATTATATATTGCTTACTTGAAAAATTGATATTTTTTTAACAATTTTCCATTATACTTATCCAATATAAACATTCTATTGTTTAATTGTATCGGAAGAGAATCATAAACGTTGTTTTTATTCATTGAGTTATGAATCTTTTCCATATAGTCAGTATAAGGCATTATTATATGGGGGGGAACCTGCAACAACGCAATTGCTATTTATATTCCTTGTAACAACACTGCCAGCTCCTATAATTACATTATCCCCTATATCTACTCCTGGTAAAATTATAGAGCCATAACCAACAAAGACATTATTACCAATATGGATTGGCGCAAACTTAGAATATCCCAAACTCTTTCTTGTTGAAGCATCATGAACAAGTAAAGTGGAGTTTGTAATAGTCACATTATCGCCAATTTCCAACATCTCTGGAAACAAAGGGTCAATGAACGACTTAATAATATCAACATTATTACCTATTTTCATACCCAGCCTTCTAAGTTCTTCCACTGAAGGATAAGTATCTCTACCTAGAAAGCGATAAAATAAACGTTTAAACTTATAAATATTCATGACAATATACATTTTAATTTAGATAACGAGACTGCTAAATCATAACCATTTGCATAATGCATCAAAACTTCACTATCCTTTTTTTCCTTACTTGCTTTAACTAAAACATCTACAAATGATTTAACATCAGTATGACTATCTGTGATATAACCATACTTGCCATTCTTTAAGACTTCGATAGGTCCTTTACAAGGTGTTGTAACTACAGTTTTGCCTAAGCATATTGACTCCAGCACAACATTTGACAAAGACTCCGAAAATGATGTTAATGCAACAATTGAGGCATTTTTTATATATGGATAAGGATTATTGGTAGCACCTACCCAAATTATACTATTTGCAACACCTAAATCATTTGCCAAGTCCATTAACATTTGTTTCTGCTGTCCATCCCCTACCATAACAAGCTTATAGTCTGATATATTATTCGAAAAAACTTGGAAAGACTTTAATAAAAGAGGAATATTTTTAACTGGATAAAAACGCCCTATAAACAAAATATATTTTAATGGAAGTTCCATTGTTATTTTTTCATCAGCTTGTTCCCTTATTTTTTTTATATTCATCGGATTATACAATACGTCAATTTTTCTATCCGAGATTCCCATATCGAGCAACATTTGTTTAATCCCATTTGACACGGCAAATGTAAAGTAAGAATGTTTGAGCACGTAAGGTAATATATGCTTATGGATAAAAGATGAACTTTCTATATCCATAAAATTATGCTGACTAGTAACAACTTTTGAAGGTTTACCTGCCATTATATTTGCCAAATAAATTAATACATTTGTTTTTTCTGTGCCAGCTACTACGTAATCAAATTTTTTATTTTTTAAGAGCTTAACAAGCGAAAAGAAAACATATCTAAGCCTTTCTCCTTGCAACTCTAAAATAGAAACTTCAGAGTATAGTTCTGACAACAACGTTCCTCTTTTGTGAACTAAAATAAAAGAAACTTTATAGTTTTCTAGAGACAAAGCATTTGCATAATCCAAGAAAACTTTTTCAACACCACCTATTGATAAGTCAGGCGTTAAGAATGCGACGGTTCTTTTCATAAAATGATTTTTTTAAAATATAAGGCATCAAACATAATGCAGGAATAAAGTTTTGCGGACGATGAAAAACATCCCCACAAATTGCCCACACTATATAACAAACTAGTATCATAAAATAAATTTGAGATGCAATATTATAGTTATTATATGACATCTTTAAAGTCTTAGCTATCAAAAAAACATATAAGGCTATAAATAGTAAACCATATCTAAATAATCTAGATAACAAAGCAACATCATCCGTATCTATTTTAGCAATTCCGTCTTCTGTTTTACTGCCAAGGACGAATGGGAGTTTTTTTGTTGCAATTGATTTCTCATGATAACTACCTGAACCGATAATTAATGATAATGGATGTTGACATAGATAGTCTACCTTTTCAAAAATCATAGCGAATCGAAAAGCTAAAGTTCCTTCATTATTAACCATTTGATTATCGTATAATCGATAACTTCCTGTCGAATACATGACATAAGCCAACTCTAGTTCCGAAGTAATACCTTGACCAGTGCTTCCTTTTTGAGAAAAACGATATGCCAATACGCCAGAAGATAAAAAACCAACCAAAATCAATGCAATAAGAGTCTTTCTTTCAACAAGTTTCTTTCTGTAATTCAAGACAATATAAATAACTACACTAACAGCTACACCTAAAATCAAAGCTCGGTTTTGACTGCCTACGAGTATACCACCAAAAAATAATAACGAAAAGATTTTTATTTTGCCGTTTCTTTTGTAGAGGAAAAAGAAATAGAATAATGCTAATGTCAAAACCGGTATGTTATTGAATCGAGCTTCTTCTAAATCTGTCATACTTTCCGAATTGGCCATTAAAAAGATACCAGCATATTGCAAATAATATAAAACACCATTTAGTAACGTCAAATATATTGCAGGTTTTAACACTTTCCGAATACTTTCTAATGGTATCACCCTAAAAACAAAATATAACAGATAAAACGTATCGAATCGAGCTACCATTAACGAATATTGCAAAGACTCAACCCCTCTTATGGGAGAAATTAAAGCAGCAAGAACGACATAAGCAAACAAATATAAGATGACTTTTCCGAGAGGGTCTGTCTTTACCTTCCAAAAATGTGAACATTTACTCCTGCCTATTAAAATAGTCAAGATTGTCACAATAAAAATCCAGTCATAAACTTTAATGCTACCAGTTGGGCAAATCCCCCAAACATTTGTCAAGATAGTGAATAGCAAAAGCAAAAATGCAGAATATGAATTCTTCAAGTAGCTAACACTTGCTAATAAAGTTAATATTAAAAATATAAAATCAAATATCATAAATCATAAACAAATTAGTTTGATAGTTTACCTAGTTTTTGGGTCTTTCCCATTTGAATAGCTCGATACGCTTTTTCTAATTCTTCTTTTTTGTATTTCTTATTTCTTAGTATAACACTCATGAGTATTGCCATGAAAGCATGTAAGTATTTTAAGAACTCACCACACTGTTGATAAATTCTATTCTTTCCATATTTCTTGCAAAAATATGATGTATTTCTTAAATCATAGAATAATTTCCAATTATTCCGATATTCCTCTTTACCTAAAGCTTGAAAAGGAAAAAGTTCTTTATTCAATATAGCCTCTTTACAATACATCACATCAAAACCTGCAATTGTTGCTCTATACGAATAATCAGAATCGTCAAAAAATATAAATAAGTCTTTATTCGGGAAGCCTATTTTTTCTACTACAGAACGAGAAATCAAAGGTCCTTCAAATGCCATTCCCTCTATCTTAACTAATTCCTTTGTTCCTACATTTTCTTCTTTTAAGAAATTATTAAGCGATCGAAATGGATTTACAAGATTAAACTTTAAAGTTTCTCCATAAACAATATTTCCTGCTTGAAGTCTTCTTGGAACAATGATTCCAATGTTTGAATGCTGATTTAAATATGACATTAAAACGGAAAGACATGTTTCAGTAGGGTAAACGTCATCATCCATGCACCAAATTCTATCAGCCCCTCTAGCATAAGCCTCTTTTATGCCTGTATAAAAACCACCAGCTCCTCCAACATTTTCTTGATTTATAACATTTATACCTACTACAGAAGAAAGCCACTCGGTAGTTCCATCAGTGCTCCCATTATTGACAACAATAATTTCTGCAATTGGACATGTTTGTTTCTGAACACACTTTATCGCTCTCTGTAATAGTTTGAGACGATTAAAAGTAACTATTACAGTTATAATTTTTTCTTCCATTTTATTCAAAAATTTCAATCACTTTCTCTATAATCGGTGCCATATCGTAATACTTGTATTCTGCCAAACGACCACCAAAAATAACTTTATCTTCCTTATCTGCCAGACCTTTGTACTTGGCATATAGCTCAGAGTTCTGCTTGTCATTAACTGGATAGTATGGTTCCATGCCATCCTTCCATTCTGTTGAATACTCCTTTGAGATGATGGTCTTAGGGCAATCGTACACCACCTTACCAAACATCTCGAAATGCTTGTGCTCAATAACACGTGTGTAAGGTATCTCGCGCTCGGTATAATTCACAACTGCATTACCCTGATAATTTGGCTTGTCTATGACCTCAGTCTCGAAACGAACAGTACGATAGTTGAGCTTGCCAAACTGGTAATTATAGAATTCGTCTATCTTACCAGTGAACACTATCTTGTCGGCGATACCCTCCCAATAAGAACGATTTTCAAAGAAATCAACATTCGTCTTTGTCTCTATTCCTTCAAGCAAGCCATCAATCAACTTGTTGTATCCTCCAACAGGGATTCCTTGATACTTATCATTGAAGTAGTTATTATCAAAGATAAGACGGACAGGTAGGCGCTTAATAATGAAAGCAGGAAGTTCTGTACACTTTCTACCCCACTGCTTCTCAGTATAACCCTTGATAAGTTTTTCATAAATGTCTTGTCCTATCAATACCTGAGCCTGCTCCTCCAGGTTACGAGGTTCTGTTACGCCATCAGCTTTCATTCGAGCAACAGCTTCCGCTTTCTGCTCATCAATCTTAACTTGCGCCTCCTCTGGAGTTGTCACGCCCCACATCTGGTAGAAGGTGTTCATGTTGAAAGGCAAGTTATAGAGCTTTCCCTTGTAGTTAGCCACTGGTGAATTTGTATAGCGGTTAAACTCTATGATAGAGTTCACGAAGTCCCACACCTTTTTATTGGAGGTATGGAAGATATGTGCGCCATACTTATGCACGTTGATGCCCTCAATGTTCTCACAATAGATGTTGCCACCCAAGTGAGGTCGCTTGTCTATCACCAAGCACTTCTTACCCTGCTTGTGGGCAAGATGGGCGAATGTGGCTCCGAAGAGACCGGAGCCAACTATTAGATAGTCATAATTGTTCATATTCTGAAAATTTTATTTATGTATGGTATTCTCATCAACGCTAAACTTATCAGACAAGATAGAGAATACACGATAACCAATTCTATTAGTATTGAATACCATTGAGAATCAAGTCCTATCCGTTGAATAAAACTTAGGACATGACCTATCACAATGAAATGAATGACATAACATGGGAGAAAGATATCTGACATCAGTCCTATCCATTTGCAATTTATTTTTTTGCTGGCTATATAAACGAAAAGGATTCCTGCATACAATATACAGTTTACGGAACCGAACATTCTATCCGCAAACGCAGAATACCCCATACTATACCTCAAGCTGAAGGTTAGAAATAAAAACATAATTGCCGAAACAATTAAGAACAATCCATTAGCTATAAGTATTTTTAGTCTGTCCTCATACTTCCTCACCAACGCTCCAGCAATAAAATACATCAAACTATTGTATATCCTAAAAACTTGTGGAATGCTATGTTCTAATCCACACGTTATGTTAAGAATGAAAACAACAGAGGAAACACCTATCAACAGGGCAAATATCTTTTCATAAAAGTATGTCCATTGTTGCCCCCCCCAGATCAGAGCTGGAAGCAGCACATATATAATGCACAAGGCTCCCAGAAACCATAATTGACCGCAATATCCATCTTGTAGGAAACAACCTGGGAAACTATGCCAATAATTACTGATGGGATCTGCATGATACAACACACCCTGTATGAGGAATAACCCTGTAGTTATGAGGAAGCAAAATTTTAGAATTCTGCCTGTTTTTCTTAATATATAGCGAGCATCTACACTTCTATTGCCTTGCAAATATCCACTCACCATAAAAAACAGCGGAATCGCTATGGCAGAAAGGAAATAGACGACAAAAGCTATTGGGTCACTCATCTTATGCATGCATGTATGTAATGTCATGACCATAAACATCGCCAATATTTTTATCAAGTCCAGCGCCTGCAATCGATTTTGTTTCATTATTTTCGTCTAAGAATTTTCAAATTTAAAATATACAACACATACGAGGTCATCATTATCAATAGTAAACTTAGCAAGAAGGAAGATTGTCCAATCGCAAGATTTACCATGTTAGCGACTTTTACATGTATGAGATATATGAAATAGGACATACCTGCAAGAATCGTTACAATCTTATGACAACCCAACTTGGATTGATACGCTCCCTGCATCACCAGCAAGACCGGAAGTACCGTAGCAAGCAACCACAAAGGTTTTGCATAACGCCCCAGTAAGTGATCATGCAAGAAATACAATAAAAATAGCAACACTATAGTTGCCACTCCCATCGACCAACTCAACCAGCTTTTATTACAAAACATTGCAACAAAAAATTTTTCGTTGAAAGCGACAAGCAATCCAAGCATAACACCCACTACATCAACCACATACCATATGGGGGGGTAAAAATCGCACAGCAATTTATATATATGCCATAAGAAGCTATAGTGGCTATATTCTTTGACCTTGAGCCTTTCAATTGATTAATACCCCAAATGAGAATATAGGATACGAGCAGGACATCCAAGAACCATGTCACCGAATCCATTTTCTTCCATCCCATCAAATACTGTATTACATCCAGAATACTGTACTCTTGCAAAAATGTTATATTGTCGCAAAATACATGAAAGATTGGAATACCAAAGTTGCCATCATTACATATCGGACTTACCAATAACAATGTAATAAGGTTGACTAATAGAAGCGGCATATAGATTTTCGACAATCTTTTCTTGCAGAAACTTCCAAATCGAATTGGATTATGCTGCAAAGATTTCGATATGCCATAAGCGGAGAAGAAAAAGAAAACTCCACATGCAACAAAGCCGAGGCTAGTTACAGCTGGATTCTTCAAGTAAAAGTGATGCACAAAAATTGCAATGGCACTTATAAATTTTATCAAGTCTGTATAAGTTCTGTTCATAAGTTTTTCAAATCATCAACAAAGACACATTGATCCCATTATTCTTTAAAAAATCGGCAAAAGCTTTATACTTCATTTCATTGGCAACGTAACTCTTTGCTTCCAACATAAGTTTTTGATACTTTTTGCTTCCAAGATTATGACATTTGATGAGCTCTAGCTGTCTTACTCCCAACGCATTCAAGCGTTGTAAGACTAGGTCTCTGTCATTTAATACAGAATCAACGAATACCAATCTATATCTAACAGGGATATCATGAGACAGGAGTCTTTCCAAATTCTCAATCAAAATTTGCCAGTAGTGTAGTAAGTCCCCTTGTTCACGCTGCAGCTTCAAATCGACTATAGCCAAATCCATATACGGAACGACCTTCACGACATTATGGAGAGAAACATACAACGTTGTTTCAAAGGTTACATGAATACCCCGTTTGTGAATTTCAGAAAGAAGAGGAAGTAAGTTATCTGTCTGCAACAATGGTTCTCCGCCAGAAAATGTAACCCCACCATTTTTCTTTAGAAGGGCTTCATCTTTCATTAAGATATGCAAGAGATCATTGGTTTGAAGTTCTTCTGACACATTTTCCGAAACACCAAAAGGACATTCGCTTATTTCATTTTTACCACCACATCTTATGCACTTTTTACATAACTGCGAAGCGACACCTTGAAAGTAAAGACATTTACTATCATCTATATACCATTGTGGTTCAACAGATATTGTCTCCGGATTACAGCACCATGGGCAATGCAGGCTACATCCTTTAAGAAATATAGTAGTTCTCACCCCTGGTCCATCATACACACATCCTCTTTGAATGGCAGTAATACGAATTTTACTCATATAGCTCGGCCCTTTGAATAAGATTATCCTTGTACTCTTCTGGCAGATCATTAAAATAAGCGCTAAAGCCCCAAACTCTTACGATAAGATTCGGATATTTTTCTGGATGTGCCTTAGCATCTATCAAGGTTTGCTTATCTAGAACATTAAGCTGCAACTCAAAGATACCTTTCTCACAAGCATGTTTTAAGATTACAACCAGTTTGTCGGGCATCTTTGCATAGGAAGCAGGGATGATAAAGTCAACCACATTTCCATTGATTCGATTGCCTTCATACTTTAGAGATGAGGCAAAATCCAAAATTTCCGAAATATCAATATTGGAAGAAATAGGAGAAATATGTACAGCAAAAGGATCACCCTTATGTCTTCCATCCAAAGAGGCTGGATAATCTTTTGCCAAACCAATGTAACTTGGAGAACTAAATCCAACTTTGATTTTCTCACCAAACATATTTCTCTTAGCTACTGCTGAAGAAATCGTATCCATTACATGATTAGTCAAATCAACAATCTCTTGTTTAGCCAAGCCAAACTTTAAAGGATTCTGTTGAAATAACAATCTTAAATCCTCATGCCCAACAAAGTTGCCTTCAATACAGTTTTGACAATCAACAAGAGTACATAAATGTTGATTAAAAACATACTCCTTAATATTAAGCAAAGAGTTGATAAGATTTGGCAATCCTACAACCAACAAGCCATGATAATTATATTTAGCTCCACCCTCAGAAAAGTCTTTACCCTTGGCTATGCAATCATCAAAGAACAATGATTGCAATGGAGATTTATCAAACTCAATATTCAGATTGTAATCAGCAATGAGTTTTTCTATTGACTTATCCAAGTTAGACAACAATACATCGAAACTCACATTACTATCATCTTGCAAAGCTTTACTCAATGCATCCAAAATCGTAATATTTCTGATAGCATTATTCTGGTCTAATGACTTACCTATAATGAGAGGCTCCCAACACGCAGAAACTCCGAAATTATAAACATCTTCTTTTTGATATCCAAAATCAACCATTCGAGGCATAATGACATCCTCATTTATAATGAGAGGAGAGCCACTTCCTTTCAAAATGCACTTTATTGCTTTCTGCCATACCACATCCGATGTATCCTTATTTACTCTTAACAGTAGTTTCGGATCAGGAACAGGATTCTCGGTAAAAAGTTCAAGCAATATATGAGTAACAGGATTCTCTACATTACACCCATCTGCACCTATTCCACCTAAAATGATTACCTGACCAGTATCTCCAATAAGGGCTGCGCTTTTTGAAGCAGTATCATGAGCTAAAACTAAAAGAAAATTACGCAAGAGTTCCTTAGCTTTTTGATAGTTCAAAATGCCGTCATTAATATCTTTCTTATAATATCTTTCGAGAATCAAGTCTAATCTTCCTATGCCGTTTTGTTGGTATTTGCATTGCCAAAATAAGCCGTTATAAAATAGTATTCTTTGAAGAGCTTCATCAAAGTGCTCAACTTCCTTATCATACATTGCTTCCAGATAAGATACTAGTTGTATGGCTCTGTCTGTCTTCTGATTTTTCAACTCGGAAATGGTTCGCTTTCGCAAATCTTCCACTGCTTGCCAACATACTAACATGCTTTTCTGTTCTTCATTTTGCTGTCCAACACTCTTCAACTGGTTAAGCGTTTGTTTCCACGAAGAACATAGCAATCTTCCATAGTCAGGTGTCACACTAGCTATAGGGTTAAAAAGGACATTCATACCTCTAATTACTTTTATATCATAGGGATAAACATATCCATAAAGAGTATTTACACGCAACCACCCCAGTAATTCTTTTGTCTGCTGAGCAGCACTTATTATAGGTGACTGACTCCATCGAATCTTAGAAAACTTATTTGAAACTACAAATCTTAAAAAGACTAACAGCTTAAAGAACAAACCGCTAGGTTTTTCTTTGCGATGGTCGAGTGCAAAATTATATCGATAACTCGATAATGTATTACTTAAATATCTCATAATTTGTTTCTCCTTATGTTAGTTATTCTATCCGAAACTAAGTTTAGAATTTCGTGAATATCATTCTTGCAAAACAATAATGCGCATCCTATTAAAAAGGCATGAATGACATAGCGGAAAACACCATCCATGTAAAGTTCACACAAACTCATAAAGACAAAGACTGCCGTAAGTTTAGCATAAAACATCCAATTCTCTATTTTCACATACTTAGAAGCATATATAGCTCTAGAAATAGCCATACAAAAGAAAGATATAGCTACACTAAGACAAGTTCCCATCAGCCCAAGTAATGGAGTTAGCAACATTAAAAAGACAACAGAGCAAAATCCTCCCCATAAACTTGAATAGAAAAAATACTTACTTGTTTTTGTTGCCGAGAACACACCACCTATTGAACCTGACAATCCAGAAAATATCACTCCTGCCAATAATGGAGGAAAATAAGCATATGCATCATAGTATTCTGGTGAAGTTAATAGTCTCACTATAAAACGTGAGAATATTATCATGAAGAAACTCATAAAAAAGAGAAGTGTACCTAATATCCTGACATAATTATTATAAAATTTTTCAAAGCCAGGCTTACCATATTCATCTAAGACACTATTACTCCACGCTGTGCTAAAAATCATCAAGACACTAAACAACATTCCTGTAAACTTGTTTGCAACAGCATAGATGCCAATAGCTGCCAATCCCAAGAAATGCTCCATTATTGGACGATTGATACCATTAACAAGCCACCACATAATGCCATTGGGAAGTAAAGGCGCACTATATGCAAGCATTTCCTTCACCGCACCATAACTGTTACCCCTAACCTGTATATACTTATAGCAACCTGCCGTCACAAAAGAATATAAGGTAGCAGCTAATTGTGCAAGAATCAATGCATATGCATATCCCACAACCCCATACGACGGTATCAGTAAAATGGAAAAGAGGGCCGTTGAGAAGGTAAGAACTATACCAGCAACACTATAACTTAACATTTTATTGAGGCTGCGTGAAAAGGATTGACAATAATTCTGCACATACGAAGTTACCATCATGCCATATATCAGCCAAGTATAATCAGAGAAAACATTATGCATCTCATAATGGTGCATTACTACTTGAGCTCCCCAAAAGAGGAACGCACTCAGAGTTATCGTTATAAAACTAAATATTGCACCAGATGAGAAATATATCTTTTTCTTAAATTCTGTAGCATTATACGGAAACACAAATATAGCATCAGGCAGACACAAACAAACAAAGCCTATGATAAACAAAGAATAAGTTTGGATTGAATCGACACTTCCAAATTCTTGTGGTGTCAGCCAATGTGTATAAAGAGGCAACATAATAACATTTATCAATTTGCTGCCAACTGTTCCAACAAAGACTAATCCCGTATTTTTGGCTAAAGTTTTATATTTACCCATATATTTACTTTACTTGATATGGTTCCGTACCTGGTAACTTTGAAATAACCGTAGTTGGCAATAACCATGTCAACTTTCTAATTGCCATTTCCAGAATAGGCACAATTTTATAACAACCTAAGAACTTCATAATATTTACACCATGTATTCGTCGACCAAGAAATTTAAAATCCATAATCTTGTATTTAGCATACTTGAACTCAGGATAGTTTACTCTATATAGCCAATAACCATACTTGATGACATCATGATTATATTTACATTCCAAGTTTTTATTGTCTATCATTGTCCAAAGCTCATCAACATTCTTTGGTGTATGAACTGCATCGAATGCTGAATAATAAAAATAAGTGAGAGCTATAACTGGCTTTCCCCAATAAGTTGCCTCCACGCCCATGGTCGAATTAAATATAAGAACCTTTGAAGCGCCATCCATTAAATCATACGAACTAATCGGAGATTCGGGACGGATAAAGGTTACATTAGGATATTTTAATTCATATAATCCCAAATGACTCTTGAATGGAACATTTTTAAGATTGGGATGAATCCTAACATAAAAATGCTTAGTTGTGTCATTCTTGTAATGCTCAAAAATCGCCTTCAAGGCATCATATTGTGTCGGGAACAAAGTATAACTGTCAAATTGAGAGGAAACGGCACAAAACTCATCTTCAGAGCTATTGAATATTGCGATATTTTCTTTCGTCTCATCCCAGTTATCAGGCATCAAACCTTTTTGCTGGTTTTTCGTATACACAACATCACCTGCAGCTTTTCCTTTACGACGTCTCTCATAAAACATCTTTCCCAAATACTCTGCATCTTCACGAGTTTTACCAATTTCCCAATTTTCTTTCATCAGCTTGATGCAGGGCTCAATTTCATGAACATTATTGTTTTCTACAAAATGCGACATTACTTTTCCATCACAATAATCATGTTCGGTGACAAGATAGTTAACATGAAGATTTTGAGACAAGGCTAAGAATGGCTTGTAATTTGAAAAGCGCCCATTGTGAAAGATAATCTTATCGACTTCTATCTGTTTTGCATATCTTTCTGCAGCATCATACATTTCTATCTCTCGTCTTATTAAGAACGCAATAAACTTCTTAAAATCATCTGTTATATCCGGCATTACATTTCTTGTCATTGATACATAGGAAGAAAATGCTCCAAAGCCGACCTCTGCACCCTTATATTTCAAAGTTTTCAGCCCTAAAACAGAATCGAATGTTACTTCGAATTTTTGAGCATTCAACTTATCATCAGCAGCAAGAAGCTCACGAAAACTTTTTATTGTAATTCTATCATAAATACCACTTTCTTTCCAAGCTGTCATCATTGCATGATGGCACAATTCGCAAAAAGTGCTACTTCCATACATATTGTGCATACAAATACGCATTTGCTTGTCGCATTGTATCACATGAACCTCATTTCCAGAGTTAACTTCTTTTATTGCACACTCCAATGCACTAACATCATTAAATGCTGAAAAAATTAAAACCTTACTCATTGTAAATTAATATTTTAGTTTTCATTGCCAAATGGCTGAAATAGCTCTGCATTTTTATATTTTCAACCATCCATTGCAATATTCTATATACTAAATTTGAAATCTGTATTCTCACCTTATCTATCAATATACTACCTAAGAACACCCCAACTATCAATACAAACAACATACCTATATGGTGCAACACCGGCAGAGTATAGAGCGACTTGCTATAAGCATAATAGCCAATCTCCTTAATTGCAGGATGCATGTGAATCAAAAATATCGATAGACAAGAGACAGAGAGCCAATTGACGATTTTACTTTGAAATTTCATTCGTGCAAAAACCACAAACAGGAAAACGGCCTGGGAGATAATGAATGGACTTGCATAATTCAATGCTAAGATAAACTCACTCTGTTGGTCTGCAGTTTTTAGACCAGTGAATAAATATAAGCAATAACTAACCATGAATATCAGTATGGTTGTATACCAATATCCAAGGGAAGAATTCAATTTAAGTTTTTCAACGAGTTCCACCTTATGTATAAACCTTCCTACCAAATATAGCAAGAAGTAGAGAAAGAAATCCTCATATCTGCACAAGAACACCTTGGCTAGATAGAACACCAATATATACATCAGCAATTCCTTCTTCCCCACTTTATCCACAAAGGCATTGATCAATGGAGCCACGAAGTAGAGTACGACATAGCCTGAGATAAATCCCCAAGAAGCATATGTCGCCTTAGCACATTGCACCAAGCCATTCATTGAGAAATCAACGACTCCAAACGCTGTCACCACAAGATACACTCCAAAACTATAGAAGAACAATTGGAAAATCAAATTGAAGAAACTTTTCAACTTCCATTTGATACCAAAATATCCACTGATAATTAGAAATACATCAACTGCACAAATTGATGTGGCTTTCCTCAAAAATTCGAAACCTTGCCCTATTCCATTACATGCTTCAAAACACCAACAACTATGAAGGTTCAGAACCATCAACATTGAGAGTAATCTTAGAGCTTCAATATTACTTTTTCGCCCCCCCACAGTTCGCTTATTTATACTACAGTCCATTTTTGCTACTTAAAAATCATTATACTGTAAATAATTTACAAGAATCTTTAAGATTTATAGTTTTGTTAATATATTTACTTTTTAATATGCTTTACTAAATCCTTAGCCTTCTGATACTCCTGAGGAGTACCAATATCAATCCATGTTCCATTAAGTGGATAGCGGATAACCTTCTTTCCTTGAGCGATAAGCTTCTCCACAAGATGAGTGGCATGGAAGAATGTATTTTTAGGAATCTCAGCAAGAGCTCGCTTTTTAATAAGATAAATACCAGCATTGGCATAATAGTTATACTTCGGCTTCTCAATGAGTCCCTTGATGTTACGACCATCCAAATCAAGGATACCTAGTTCTATACTGATGTTGTAAGGAACTGCTGCCACCGACATTTCTGCATCATTTTGCTGGAAATGAAGGAAGAAGTCCTCATAATCAATGTTTGTAAAAAGATCAGAATTCATAACGAGGATGGTATCATTGTAGAATGTATCTACAAACTTAATGCTACCAATAGTACCAAGAAACTTTGGCTCTCGGAAAGTACGGACCTGTACTCCATCACGAGGAATGGCAAAATGTTCCTCTAATTGCTCTGCAAGGTAATTTACAGTTACATCAATATGATTAACTCCATAAGAAATCAATCGGTCTACATTATGATCAATAATACATTTACCACCAACTTCGAGCAATGGTTTCGGAGTCTTTTCTGTTAAAGGACGAAGACGCTCTCCCTTTCCTCCTGCCATAAGAACTGCATCAATAGGAAGTCGAGTAATATACTTTTCAAGATTGACTATATCAACAATATGATTGTCAGAATCAAGAATCGGAACCAACTTCATTTTTTTCAGTTTCTGCTCATGAAGATGTTGTACATCATCATCAACACCTCTACGAAGAAAATTGAAGTTTTTATGCATCACCTTCTCGACAGAGTCATTAACAGAAACGCCTGCAATCAAAGCTCGGCGAGAATCGCCATCTGTCAATGTACCCACCATTTTGTCTTCGTCATCAACAACAAACAAAACCAACGGCTCTTGTTCCATTGCATTGATTACTTTTAATGCAGATAATAGCGAATGATTTCTGTTAATTATATGTTTATTTATACAACTCATATTTCAGCTTTTTTATTATAAAGAATTATTTTTTCTCCATAGCTAATAAAAATGCTTCATTGCTACAAAAGCAACTGCATCATAAGGCTATCTCCAACTTTGTGCTAATTGATAAACTTCATGATAGCTTTCCTTATTCTCGAAGAGGAACTTTGCTATCACCTGCATTAATTCATAATCTTCTTCTGAATCAATATCAAGTACACCAGTATCATCCATAACAATGGCATCACATTTCTCATCCAACAAGATTGCTGGTTCTATTTCTTTCAATGCAGTTGAAGAATATGCATAGATGGATGCATTCATGTCATAAAAGACAGGCGCTTCCTGGCGAGTTGTGTAATGAGAAGGAAATGCTAAATCGTAGAAATCGCCTTTCTTGGTTACCATGTTGAAATATGGATTTCTTCGAGAATTGGCAACAGAAAAGACAGCACGAACATCATTTCTTGCAATCTTTCTGTCGATTGCATTTTTAATATCCTCCACTGTTCTCAAAGGAGAAGTGATATCCAAATCCACTACCATGTCATAAGCCTTACCAAATTCTTTCTCTGCTCTCAACAGACAGTCTTTAATGACATCGACTTTTGAGACTTTATCTCCTGCCAAAGAAGAATCGCGCCATAACTTAGTAACAGCAACCCCTTTCGCTGAATCCATGATATTCATCAAGTCTTGGCTATCAGTATTAACTACAACATCGTAGGTGTTTACAGAACTACCATACTTCTCTATGTAAAGTGTAATTCCTGCCACAGAATACCATGCAAGAGGTATGTCTAAAAAATCACGTGCATTTTTACCTTTCACTCCTTTTGAACCTGCACGACCACATAATGTAAATAAGATATTCATAAATTATTCTCCTTTAGCTAATTTAAGTACATGAAAAGCATGTTCCATTGTACTGTCATTTTCAATTTTATTGTTTATAATCTCGAAGAAATGTTCAATTTCTCGCATCTGATACTCATTTCTTTCACTTGGCAGCTGAATTACTTTACCTGTTCTCAAATATTCTATTCTGCCGTCTTCAATATCACATCGTATGGTATCATCTGGCAAGAACATTTCTAATGTACGAATCATTGAACGGCCAAAATAATCCAAATGTAATTCTATTGAAGTTGTAGATGTTCTACCGATATATATAGCAACATCATCACTATCAATTTCAAGATTTGATATTTTTCTCTGTATAGAATATGTCTCTACCGGAGTACCAAAAAGCCATGTTAAATAATCCCATTCATGAATGAGATCGATTCCGACACCACCGCCCATGTCTCGATGCGCACTATAGCACTTGCGATAATCCTGTCCTGGCCGCCAGTCTGGAAGATAGCTTGAACTGATAGCTCGTACAGAAAACGACTTTGAAAAATCAATATTCTGCTTTACATATTGCAGGGCTGCACTATATCTAAGAGGACATGCAACATAGCAGATGGTATCCTTTAAATCCTCAAACAGAGAAGTATCTATATCTGTTTTGTCAAATACAGGCTTCTCTATAAAAATGGATTTAGTTCTATGCTTAAACTTCTGTATCGTATCATAATGAACCGATGTTGGATTCGTTACAAACACGACATCGTACATTATATTCAATTCAGCAATATCGTCATATGAATAGGTAGATGTAACTAACGGCTGAATATCCAAAGGAACATCACTACCTATTTTGCTACGATATAAATCAATAGCAAAGGTATCACCTTTTTGATTGAGATACTCGCAAACATTCCTCAAATGACGCTTACCTATCGAACCTAATCCACAAAAAGCAATTTTATAATTACTCATTTTTACTGTTCTATTTCATCAATTATTGAAAGCAAAGTTTTATCTTTCTCGAAATCCCAGTCAGGAGTTATGCCATTCTCAACTTGATTAAAGAATGCATTTATTTCCTCTCTATAAGGATTTTCTGTGATAAAATCTGCATAACCATCAACATGCTCTGCCTCTTCTTCTATATTTACCTGAAGATCCTTTTTAGATTCCAGATAATCATATTCATATAAAGAATCTGAAGTACCATTCCAAGTCAGATGTAGTTTTTCACCATACACCTCTAAATGACGTGTTGCTTTTCTAGACACAACATCTACAGCAAATACACCTTTAGCTCCAGTCTCATGTTCTATAGTTATCAGATAGTTATCTGCATAATCTATGTTAAGATCAGTATTCTTACTCTTGATAGCACTTACTTTTGCTATATCACCAAAGGCAGATACCAACCAAGGCATATCAATAGCCATAATCTCACGACAACCATTTGTTCTCGGATTACCGATAAAATAGTTATTATAACTCTCCCAAGGATGCCAATCTGGTAAATACTGTCCTACATGATAAATGTAGTTTAACTTCTCATTACATGGGCGAACCTTATTAATAATTGCCTTTGTATCCTCTTCGTACAAAAATGTTGAAGAAAGGAATAACACACAATTATTATCATGAGCAAGTTTTATATTCTCATCATACAGATCACTTACCAAATTTATCTCTGTAAAAACATGTAGTTTATTCTGTAAACACAGGTTGATTAACTTTGCATGTGACAAAGGCGATGTACAAACAAAGGCACAAGTAGGATTTTCCTTATCAATTGCCTCTTGTAAATCATTATAACAAGATACACCTAATTCCTCTGTTACTTGCTTAACACGTTCCATTTGGGTATCAATACCAAAGATTTCAATGTCTTTTCTTTCTTTCAAAAGACGAATTCTTCTTTTTCCCATAGACCCCAATCCGATAACTATAACTTTCATACTCCTAAAGTTTTATTTCTTCGTCAATTGAATAATCTTGTTGTGCAACTCTTCCTGCCACAACATCCCAAAAAGAAGCCTTGATACCATTGTCGCTACGCTTTACGGTCATATTATCCTCAGAAAGAATCTCACCTTTCTTGATAGGACGGCTTGCAACAATACGTTTCAAAACTACCTCTGAGATTTTCTTTTCACTCTCATTTGGCTGCTTTATTCCATCTCCCAAGGCCTGCTCAATATGGCGAATGGCAGATACCATTGCCTTGAGTTCCTCAGGATTCAAGGAAGCCTTATGGTCTGGTCCTTCCATATTTTGGTCAAGAGTGAAATGTTTCTCAATAATCTCTGCTCCCATAGCAACAGCTGCTATTGGAACTTCAATTCCCATGGTATGATCTGAATATCCCACCCTGCACTTAAATGCTTCCTTCATTGTCAGCATGGCACGTAGGTTGACCTCATTCATAGGACATGGATAATTGGTTGTGCAATGCAAAACAGAGATATCCTTGACACCAGCCTCCTGCAATGTATCATAAGCTATTGCTACTTGTGACAAATTTGCCATGCCTGTAGAAAGTATAACCGGCATTCCATATTTCGCAACAGAGCGAAGATATGGAATGTTAGTGATATCACCTGAGCCCAACTTGATAAATGGCATACCCAAATTTACCAAGAAATCCAGAGACTCTGTCTCATCCGCAGTGGAAAGAAACTGGATACCGATTTCATCACAATGCTGCTTAACTATTTGAAAATTATCATAAGACAACTCCAATTTCTTCAGCATCGTAAACTGGTCATCATCATTATTGAGATTTTTTTCCTGATACTCTGCTTTCTTGGTACCTTTGGTTATAATAAGTTCCGTTTTCCATGTTTGGAACTTCACGGCATCAACACCGGCAGCTTTTGCAGCATCGCAAAGCTGCAGAGCTAAATCGAGTCGACCATTATGGTTTACTCCTGCCTCTGCTATAATGTATACATGTTGATTAGTCATTAGTATCCTTGAAATATAATCCGTTATACTTAAGCATCATGATGCCTTCTTTGTAAGAATCTAAAGAAACTTGATTCTCATTACCATTCAGATTGTTTAATATCAAATTCATGAAATTGACTCCACATCCATAGGCATGAGGATAACCTCCTCCAAATCTTGGATTAATCTCATTGATATAAACTTCTCCATCATTAGATACAAATACATCAATATCGATTGGCCCATAAAGGCCTTTGATATTCTGCACTTTTAAAACCTCATCTATAACATTTTGAGAATGAACAGAAATTGCCTTATCTGTTTCTCCAGCTCTCATTGCAAGTTTCTCCTTGATAAACATTGAAACGAGCTTCCCTGATTTTAAATCAAAGAAAGTATCAACCCCATATTCCTTTCCTGCAATAAATGGCTGATAGATATACTTTGGTTCACTCTTCAGTTCTTCAATATCCTCAAAGCTATTAATCTTCTTTATGCCAATGCTGGCACTTCCATCTCTCAATTTAGCAAATAGAGGGAACTCCCATTCTTTACTATTAAGTTTGTTCAAAGCATCTTCTGCCGAACCAACAGTTTCTACTAGTTTAAGAATACCTTTATATTTATTGTAAAACTCAAACTTATCAAAAGTGGACTCTACAAAATCAAGATTTGAGAGTATAAGCTTTACACCAAGTTGATCAAACTCCTGCTTGTAATGAGAAAGAAGAACTAATTCTGGATCTATCAAAGTAATGATAGCGCCAATTTCCTTCTCTTTGCAAATTTCTAAAACCTTATTGATATAGAGGTCAAGATGTGCAAAATCCTTATCTATACGAAAATATTCATCACCAAAATATAAAGCTGGAGCCTTATCGCTCATATCCAAAGTATAGACCTTTCGGTTTTCCTTATGGAAAGCATCTTTAAAGTATTGAACAATTTCAACACGTCTTCCGGGACTAAGAATTAAAAGATTCTTCATAATTACAATTTACTTTTTTGAATAAACTCTTTAGTTGTCCATTTCTCTCGGACAACTTCCTCGTTACCATTTTCATCAGTGACTATAACTGTCGGAAAATATTCTATGAATAATGGAGTCATTGACATTGTATATGCACCCACATTATATATCGTTATTCTATCACCCTTTGCCAACTCAGGTTGATTATCTAAAGTCAAGAAACGATCCATCTCAATGCAAGTATAACCTGTAACGATTTGCTTTTCTTTCAAATTACTGGATTTAGTATTAAGAGAAGACACAAAAGGTGGGGCTTTCATTTGAGAAGCTACATGTTTTACAGAACCATCAGTAAAGACAAGTCTTCTATCCTTAATATCCTTAACGTCAATTACAGAGCATACATAAGAAACCGGTGAAGCTATCAATGCAGCACCTGGTTCAACAAGAAGTTGTACTTCTTTAGAGATTTGATAAGCTTCAAGGACATCGACTACCGTAGAAGCAT
>OGKT01000193.1_pt1 | contig 25363 bp, 17 predicted proteins | sample 1572581 | NCBI WGS metagenome assembly OGKT01 (sample SAMEA2581881, study PRJEB24529) | metagenome | biome: Human gut stool | place: China | collected 2011 | reverse complement strand
TTCACGCTGATGCCTTTGGCTTTGAGCTGCTCCGCAATGGCCCCGAAGCGGGCACGGATTTCGGTCAGCTGGTCTTCGCCCTTGTAGATGGGCACCATCACCACCTGGATCGGCGCCAGTTTCGGCGGCAGCACGAGGCCGTTGTTGTCCGAATGGGCCATGATGAGCGCACCCATCAGTCGGGTCGAAACGCCCCACGAGGTCGCCCACACATATTCGAGCTTGCCCTCTTTGTTGACATACTGCACGTCGAACGCCTTGGCGAAATTCTGTCCCAGAAAATGCGACGTACCGCTCTGCAAGGCCTTGCCGTCCTGCATCAGCGCCTCGATGGTCAGCGTATCCTCGGCGCCCGCAAACCGCTCGTTGGGCGATTTGTGGCCTACGATGACAGGAACCGACATCCACTCTTCGGCGAATTTCTGGTATACGTGGATCATCTTTTCTGCCTCCTCGATAGCCTCCTCGCGCGTGGCATGCGCCGTATGGCCCTCCTGCCACAGGAACTCGGCGGTACGCAGGAACAGGCGCGTACGCATCTCCCAGCGCACGACGTTCGCCCACTGGTTGCAGAGGATCGGAAGGTCGCGGTACGACTGGATCCAGTTTTTATAGGTGTTCCAGATGATGGTCTCCGACGTGGGACGCACGATCAGCTCCTCTTCGAGCTTAGCATCGGGGTCTACCACGACGCCCTTGCCTTCGGGATCGTTCTTCAGGCGGTAGTGCGTCACCACGGCGCACTCCTTGGCAAAGCCCTCGACATGGTGCGCCTCCTTCGAAAAGAAGGACTTGGGGATGAACAGCGGGAAATAGGCGTTCTGATGCCCCGTATCCTTGAACATCTTGTCCAGCGCATCGTGCATCTTCTCCCAGATGGCATAGCCGTAGGGTTTGATGACCATACATCCGCGTACGGCCGAGTTTTCGGCCAGCCCGGCCTTCACGACCAGGTCGTTGTACCATTGCGAGTAGTTCTCGTCCGACTTCGTGAGGTCTTTGAGTTCCTTTGCCATATATCTTTGTTTTTTATTTTGTATCAGCCTGCAAATATAATAAAAAAATAAAGGTTCGTCACACGGACGAACCTTTATATTGGCAGGCAAAGCCTCAGAAGCGGAAGCCGAGCGTCATCGAGATATAATGACGCGTCTGTTTGGTATCGTACAGGCCGCTGTAAGTCTTCATCTCGCCGCCGTTCTGGTATTTGCTAAAGAAAAGCTCGTAGGGCGTCTGTTTCTCAGTCACGTTCTGGTAGGCCACGTCCAGCACCGTATTACGCCCGAGGTTGATCCCGAGGCCGCCCGTAATGTAGTAGCTCTCGTAGACGCTCGGCGAATTGTAATACTGCTGCCTGTCCTTGAACATCGAATCGGTGTAACCGCCGCCCAGGCGCACGGCAAAGATCGGCAGGGGACGCACTTCGACGCCTGCCCGCAGGGTATTCGTACCTTTGTAATTATTCTTGAACTCAGCCTTGTACGCTTCGGGGTGGAAATCGGCGCCTTCGGGCACGTTCTTCACACGGATACCGTTGTACCACTCGCGTTCATAGTCGACCGACACGATGGCCAGGTTGCCGAACGTGTACGAAGCGCCGAACAACAGCCGCGAAGGCGACACGAAATCCCAGCTGTTGCCGCCGATATCGTCCTGCCGCGGCGTAGAATCGAAATTATACTGATCGTCTTCCGTTTTATTATTGATCAGGTGCGATTCGATGTCGGCACGGTAACTGCGGTCGAGCCAGTAGTAGGTCGGAGTGTGGAACGCCACACCCACGCGCAGGCCGGCCACGGGGCGCACGATGACACCCAGTTTGAAATCCACGCCGCTGCCGTCGATCTTCGATTCCTGATAGAGGCTCATGTAATCGAGCTGCGCATTGAGCGGGGTACCGTTCTTATCGACCGCAGGGGTCGCATGGCCGTTGGCATCGAAATAACCGTACTCTTCCTGATAGGTCATGCCCACCTTCTTGTAGACGCTGCGTATGCCGATCGTGGCTCCGACATAGACGACGTTGTTGAAATTGGCCCCCATCGAAACGGCGAATTCGTTGATCGAGCCCTGGCTCACGACATCCATCGAGTGCACCACCGAAGCGTTACGGCCAATGCAGTCGGGCACCCACTGCCCGCCTACGTCGCTGATCAGGTAGCCATTATAGCCGAGAATGGCCGGCCAGTACCAGGGATTCCAGTTATATCCCAGATTGCCCTTATCATCGGGGAAAATACCATCCTGCCCGAGCTGCTGCCCGAAGACATCGGCGATGGTCGGCATCAGCTGGTCGGGCTTCGAAGGGTCGTAACGCGACTCCGAGGAGAACGAATAGCGGGTATTGAAATCCGCGATACGGTTCATGCCGATACCGAGCGTAAGGCTCGTGAGCGGGCTGGCCGGACTCTCGAAAACATTGAGCGCCACACCGACGTTGGCAAAAGCGAAGCGGGTCTTGTTATTGCCCACCCACGACGGCGCGCCCTGCGTTTGGCCATGGGCGACCGACAGCAGCGGTGTGAGCGAGAACTCGTTGCGGCGGTACATGCCCAACCCGGCCGGGTTGATCGACATCGACGAAAGGTCGGCGCCCAGCGAAGTGAAAGCCCCGCCCATCCCCATCACGCGCGCCGTACCGAACGGATGCGATCGGGAAAGCGCGGCGAAATCGGTAGACATCATCAGGTCATTGTTGTACGTCAGTCCCCCGAATTCGAGGTTCTGGGCCTGCAACGGCGCTGCGGCCACACAGGCCGCAAGCAATATTATGATCTTACGTTTCATACACTATCTCTGTTTTATCGTTGACTAACGCCCGCCGTAACCGCGGCTTCCGCCCGATGAACTGCCGCCGCGCGAACCGCCGCCACCGCTGTAACCGCCTCCCGACGAACCGCCGCGCGAACCGCCGAAGCTGCTGCCGCTGTTATAACTGCTGCTGCGCGACCCGCTGTCGTAGGACGAACGCCCCGAGTTGCTGTTGTTGCGGTTGTTATTCCACGAGTTGTTGTTCCAGGAGTTATTGTTGTTATTGCGGTTACTGCCGCCGTTGTAAACCGAACTGTTGCTGTTATTGCGGCCGCCGCTCTGGTAATACGTCCTGCCGCTGCCCGAGTTGCCCCCGCGCGAAGTGGTCGTACCGGTACGGTAGCCCGAATTGTTGGTCCCGCGGTAACGGCTGCCCGAAGCGACATTCCCCGGGACATAGCGCGAGGGGCGCCCGCCGCCGTCGAGGCGGTAATTATGCGGCCTGTATGCCCAGTGATGTCCGCCGTGCCATCCGGGCCCCCAACCCGGGCCCCAGCCCGGACGCCATCCCGGCCCCCACCACGGGTCGTACCAGGGATTGTACCAGCCGTTGAAGCCGAAGCTCCAGCCCCAGCTGCCGAACGAGAACGACGGGCCCCATGCTCCCCAGTAGGGACGTGTCCAGCCGTAATACCACGGGTCTACATAAACCGATCCGCCCCATGTCCCGAACATCGAAGTGATGTACTTGGGCTCCACCCAGACCTGGTCGCCGGAAATGATGATGTTGTAGAATGCCGGGTCGTAGGCCGTAGCATAGGTGAAACTGCCGCCATAGCGGAAGTTATAGTAGCTTGACGGCATCCTGTATGTCGGCGATTCGAAGCCCCGCAGGCGCCGTGCATAGGCGCTTTCGTACGTATCGGCTACGATATCCTCGTAGGGGTTCGAACTGTATTCGTAATATTGGTTCTCCGCAGCGGCGGCCTGCGCCTCCGCGATACGCGCCTCCCATTCGGCCCGGCGGGCCTCGGCGGCGGCCTTTTCGGCTTCGGCCTTCGCCTGTTGTTTCCGGGCGATGGCGGTCTTATCGTGCAGCGAGTACAAATCGTCGTTGGCGTATCCCGACGATGCGTAATAGGCCGACGAACAGCCGGCCAACCCCGCAGCCAGGATAAGGGTTCCGATTAAAATTTTCAACTTTTTCATAGCGCACAATGTGTTTGCGTTAGTTCCTCTTACATTAGTAAACGAAAACCGTACCGAATTTAGTATCGTTTCTCATCTATATAAACGGACAGGCGGGGCCGATACTGCATTCCTCCTCCAGATACAAAGATAGGAATTATTTGGGAAAAGCACGAAAAGAGCCGGATATAGCCGCTTTTTCCCTACCGGAAGAAAAAATTTTCGCACGAAAATGCCGAGAAACAAAAAATATGTCTATATTTGCAGTCCCAAACGGAAGGTTTTTCCGTGCGGAATATACTGGAGAGATGCCGGAGTGGTCGATCGGGCCGCACTCGAAATGCGGTGTACGGGCAACTGTACCGGGGGTTCGAATCCCTCTCTCTCCGCTGAACGTGCTGGACAGAAATGGTCAGCAAACGGACAAAAAGCTACAAATCAATGATTTGTGGCTTTTTTTATTGCCCGAAAGTCCTGCTTCCAAGACTTCAAAAGTACGGTAAAAGACAAAGTTTCGTTACTAAATCGTTACCTATTCCCTGCCGGACAAAAACGGTAACGAATTGTCCATAAATGACCTGATAATGACTATATTAGTCCATAGTCTGCATAACTCGAAAACGAGAGGTAAAAACTAATTTTGCAACTAAAAATTTTGAGTTATGAAATCGACATTCAAGGTTCTTTTTTATTTGAAGAAAGGTTCTGAAAAGAAAAACGGCGAGGTTATGATTATGGCACGCATCACCATAGACGGCAAACTTTGCCAGTTCAGTACGAAACAGAGCATCCAGCCCGACAACTGGAGCATTGCTGCGGGCAAAGCCAAAGGCAGGGATGCCGGGAGGATAAACGCCCTTTTGGACGACATACGTTCTTCCCTGAATACCATTTACCACGAAATGCAGCGGCGTGACAACTACGTGACCGCCGAGAAAGTGAAAAACGAGTTTTTAGGTCATAGCGAGAGCCACGAAACAATCCTTTCATTGTTCCAAAAGCACAATGACGATGTGAAGCAGCTTGTGGGCATATCCAAGACGATAGCGACCTACCGCAAGTATGAAGTGACCCGCCGCCACCTCGCTGAATTTATCCAAAGCAAGTACAACGTATCGGACATATCCATAAAGGAGATAAGCCCGATGTTCATTACCGATTTTGAGTTGTATTTGCGTACCGCCTGCAAGTGCGGCTACAACACCACCGCCAAGTTCATGCAGTTCTTCAAGCGTATCATCATCATTGCCCGTAACAACGGCATACTGGTGGGCGACCCGTTCGTCAGCTATAAAATCCGGCTGGAGAAAGTGGACAGGGGTTATCTGACAGAGGACGAGATAAAAATCATCCTTAAAAAGAAAATGGTTTCCGAACGGCTGGAACACGTCAGGGACTTGTTCGTCTTTTCCTGTTTCTGCGGTTTGGCTTACAGCGATGTCGCCAACTTGCGGCAGGAGAATATCCAAAAGTCCTTTGACGGCAACCTTTGGATAATCACCAAGCGGCAAAAGACGAATACGGACGTGAATGTTCCCCTGCTGGATATTCCCAAGATGATTTTGAAGAAGTACAAGGGCAAGTTGCCGGACGGGAAGATACTTCCCGTAATCAGCAATCAGAAGCTAAACGCCTACTTGAAAGAGATTGCCGATATATGCGGTATTAAAAAGAACCTGACATTCCACCTTGCGAAACATCATACAATCTCTATCTAATTGAAAATTAAACAGTTATTTCTGTTTAATTAATATCAGGTAACGATTTAGAAACGAGCGAATTACAATATTCTGTTTTCTTTTGCCTCTGTCAAAGAACGATTCTTTCAATGCAAATATACACTTTACTTGTGACAAAAGCAATCTTTTTCTACATTTAATCGACTTACAGTCAGCCTTAAAGAGGGTATCTGGTCTCATTCCATCTTCTTCCTCAAAAATAACATAGCAGTCTAAATTGGTTTATGTATGGGATAGGTCTTGTTCATTCGATCCGGTAGACTACTATACATAAAAGTATAAAGGCGAGATACGACAAGGAGATGCCATGCTTTTGTGTAAGGGGAATCTCTCTTAGCTTATCGCAGACCATGTATAGCTAAGTGTTTTGAGAATAAACAGTCTGTAAAAAACGGAAAGACACCGATTATGGGCCGTATCACCATCAATGGAACCCAAGCCGGTTTCAGTTGTAAGAAAGAAGTGTCCCTCGCTTTGTGGGACGTCAAAACCAACCGGGCCAAAGGCAAGTCCGAGGAGGCCCGTACACTCAATCAGGAGCTTGACAATATCAAGGCGCAAATCACCAGGCACTACCAGTACATCTGCGACCACGACAGTTTTGTTACAGCCAAGAAAGTCTATAACCGCTATGTCGGCTTCTCAGAGGAATGCCACACCCTTATGAACCTTTTCAGGGAACAGCTGGAACCGTATAAAAAGAAAATCGGCATAGAGAAAGCCGAAAGCACCTACTGCGGTCTGGTTGCCGATTACAAGAGTCTCCTGCTTTTCATGAAAAGCAAGAAGAATGCAGAGGATATTGTCATCGAAGAACTTGAGAAATCATTCATCGAGGATTACTACAACTGGATGCTCGGTACATGCGCTTTGGCAAACTCCACTGTCTTCGGGCGTGTCAATACCTTGAAGTGGCTGATGTATATCGCGCAGGAAAAAGGCTGGATACGGGTTCATCCGTTCGCATCATTCGAGTGTATGCCCGAATACAAGAGGCGTTCTTTCCTTTCCGAAGAGGAACTGCAAAGGATAATCCATATAGAACCGAGATACAAACGCCAGCGTGCCATGCGCGACATGTTCCTGTTCATGTGCTTCACCGGTCTTTCCTATGTGGACTTGAAAGCCATAACATACGATAATATCCATACCGACTCCGACGGCGGTACATGGCTGATGGGCAACCGTATAAAAACGGGAGTGGCGTATGTCGTAAAATTATTGCCCATTGCTATCGAACTGATTGAAAAATATAGGGGTACGGATGAAAAGAAAGACTCCCCGAATGTGTCTTTCCGGTAGGTGAATACAATGCCATGCGGCTCAGTCTTGGAATCATAGGCAGGAAATGCAACTCCGGGGCGAGGTCACCCCGCACATCGGACGCCACGCATTTGCCGTTCTGGCCATACTCAAGGGGATGCTGCTGGAAACTCTTCAGAAAGTGTTTGGGCATAAGTCCATCACATACGTCCTGCGCATCCATTCACTTGTCCGGCGCAGGCGGGGCAATCTTTTTCTGGAAGTCGCCCATCTGTACGACCAGCGTGCTGACCAGCTTTCTCAACTCCTAATACGCGCTTGTTTCAATAATTGTCAGTTCCATACTAAAATTCTTTTTAAGATTCTGAATATGCGACAAAGTAACGCACATCCTATATCCTTTCCAAACAGATAATATCAGAGTCTTCCGTTGGCGTGCATTGGCGTATCCAACGTTAAAAGAGAAGGTCCTTCACCTGCATCCATGCGGCAACGGAACTTCCATTCTCTTACTTGTTTTCCATAAATTTATAGGATTAATTTCTGGTGCATGATATTAATAGTCATTATTCTGTCTGCTTTTTTTGCTTGCATAATTGCAGCTAACAGTTATCTATTCCAGAACGCATTGTTATGGAAAATGGCAAGCTGTTTTGTTGGTTTATGGATATTGTGTATGATAATTACCGTCTTCGTTTGTCGTAAACTTGAATGCTCTAATTAAAACAGTACGGTTGTCATGCTTTGTGTGTTTTATTATAAATATTATGAATTATTTGGAATTGATATGTAATATAGATAATTTTGCAGTCGGGAAATGGTTTCGGGAGGTTTACGCCTTCCGAATGAAAAGGGAACCCGGTGAAAATCCGGGACAGTACCCGCTGCTGTGAGTCCACAAAAACGGACATCGAACTTTTGCCACTGGTGTAATACCGGGAAGGCACGATGACCGGGACGAGTCAGAAGACCTGCCATGACCGGAATGAGATTTACACCTGCGGGATATACGGGTCGTAATCAAATAAGGAATAGCTCATCGGCCATTCAATATTTGAAGACAGACATATTCCCGTTCGTGTAAGTCCGCACGAACGGGAATTTTTTGTGTTTGTTAATAATATGTTTTACATTAAAATGAGTGACCTATGAAAAGAAAATTACGCTTTCTGGCAGGTGCCTGTCTATTTACCGCAACCGCCTTGTTCTCTGGCTGTAGCTCGGACGATGACTTTTTGATGGACCCGGTTGATTCCGGAACTTCGCAAACCCGTGCTGTGACAAATTCGGACGGTACTTTAACTATCACTTTCGATGATTTCGATCCCGGCATGTTAGCAGGACCTACCTCGGCCGGAGAAAATCTTTATTCGTACCAAGGGTATCCTCAAGTAACCACCATTTACGACAATACTCCGGAAGAATATCTCTTCCTTTCAATGTTTAATACTGTAGGTGGAAGCACAGAGTATTCCAGCGGCGGCATCGCACTTTCCAACTGGAACATCCGCTCCAATCAGTCGGGAAATACCGGAGACTGGTGGTATTCTTATCTAAACCAATGTTCTGTCTATAACACTGCGGTGGAAGCGGAAGGACAGAATAAGGAAGCCGGGCACAGCGGTTCCAATTTCGGTGTCGTTTACGGATATGTGGATGCTTACAATCAGGCATGGATGGCTAAACCAGAATTTTATTTCAATGTTCCCCGGAAATTGGTCGGCCTGTGGATCTGCAACACCTCATACACTTATGGTGTCATTACTTATGGTAATCAGTTCGGTTCTACGGGGGTAGCGACTCCTCTGAAAGAGATGAAAGGGTATTTCCAAGTGAATCTGGAATGTTATGATGCGAATGGCGGTCTGATCCGCACTTACAAACGTCTTTTAGCCGATTATCGTAACGGCCAACAACAGGTTGATCCTATCACGACATGGGATTATTGGGAAATCAATGCCGAAGGGGTGCAAAGTGTGAAATTCAACTTCGAGGGTTCGGATTCGGGAGCATACGGTTTGAATACTCCGGCTTATATCTGTATTGATGATATCACCATACAATAAAAAGAATACAAGGATATCCCTTCTGTCGGGGGTATCCCTGTTATTTTTCTAAAATCCACACATCATGCATCGTTTTCACTATTTTATTATTTCTGCCTGTATGCTGTTTACCTCCTGCAACAAGGATGAAGTCATTACCGAAGAAGTAGGAGGACAACCTATAATAGAACTTGACAGCGAGACCGGTATTTACACGGTCAAGGTCGATCACGAATTGACTATCGCCCCGACATACCAGAATGTTGAAGATGCTCTTTTTGCTTGGACGATAGACGGTACGCTGGTTTCTTCGGGTCCGTCTCTTCAACGTACATGGAATGAATGCGGGGATTTTTATGTCAAACTAAGAGTAGACAATGCGGAAGGCTATGCCGAAGAGGAACTGAAAGTAGAAGTGAAAGAACTCACCCCTCCGGTCATCTCACTGGCACTACCTTCGCAGGGGCTAAAAGTCGTCCGGAATACCGATTACACATTTACTCCCGATATTCAGCATTCGGATGTCGAAGGGTTCAAAATCGAATGGGTACGGGAAGGAAAAATCGTTTCCACCGAGAATACTTATACTTTCAATGAAAAAGAACTCGGTGTTTATACGGTGACAATCAACGCTTCCAATATAGATGGGACAACAACGAAAGACGTAAGCGTAGAGGTCGTGGAAACGATGCCCTACGTTGTCAAATTCCCGACCCCGTCTTACCTGCAAACATCCACGGACAGGTACACTTTTGCCGACCGTCCTGTTTTCCTGCGTCCGTTGTTGGAGTATTTCGACAATCCCCGTTTTGAGTGGAGTGTGGACGGTCAGGTCATGGAAGGAGAAGTGGAACGCATGTTCAAGTTCACGCCGTCCGCACCCGGAGAATACACCGTCTCCTGTACTGTGTCGGAAGACACACCGACGGAAAAAATAAGCAGGAATATCGACAAAGGGAAAACGGCTGTCACTGCCACCGTAAAAGTCGTTTGTGTGGACAAAAAGGAACAAGACGGCTTCCGGGCTTCGGGAAGTTCCAAGCTCTGGAATAAAGTCTATGAATATACCCCAGCTCCCGGCCAATTTATCAACGAGACGAGCACGATAGGCGGTATGACCGGCAACGAAACATCCCCTGAAGCGGCTGTCGCATGGGCAACACAGCGTTTGAAAGACAAACTGCACGTCTCTTTAGGTTCTTTCGGGGGTTATATCATCGTCGGCTTCGACCACAGTATTCCCAATTCGGGTAACCAATATGATTTCTGTGTTCAGGGGAACGCCTTTGACGGCAGTTCCGAACCGGGTATCGTATGGGTCATGCAAGATATAAACGGAAACGGATTGCCGGATGACGAGTGGTACGAACTGAAAGGATCTGAAGCAGGCAAGGAAGAAACAATACAGAATTTTGAAGTGACCTATTACCGTCCGGAAGGCAAAAAAATGGATGTCCAATGGATCAGTTCCGACGGTAGAAACGGCTGGGTAGACTATCTGTCCGCTTATCATACACAAGACTATTATTATCCGGCTTGGATTTCGGAAAACAGTTATACCCTGACAGGCACTTGTCTGGCCGCCCGCAACACCCAAGATTCTCAAACCGGTTATTGGGATAATCAGAGTTATGACTGGGGGTACGTGGATAATTTCGGAAACGACCAGATAGAAGGCGGCAGTACGGTGGATGGAAGCGGACAAAGGAACGGTTTCAAAATTTCCAATGCCATCCATGCCGATGGAACGGAAGCCAATCTGCAATATATTGACTTTATCAAAATACAATGCGGTGTTCTGGCCAAAAGCGGCTGGCTGGGCGAAGTTTCTACGGAGGTATTTTCTTTTGAGGATCTAACCAAATAATAAAAATTACAAGTATGAAAATTTATTTTCTTCCCATGCTCCTATCCTTGTTCTTTTTGGGAGCGTGTGACAAAAACGATGAAATTATACCTGAAGATGCAGATGAAAATTTCATCACATCGGTCGTGATGACCGTGGACGGGAAATCGTACACGGCCGACATTACGGACAATACAGTAACAATAACCGTTCCCTATACGGTATCGCTGAACAACGCCGAAGTGGAATTCAAGTACACAACTTCTGCAACAATCATACCTGATCCTGAAACGGTAACGGACTGGGATAACGAACGAACCTTCCGGGTGACATCCTATAACGGAGATGCCCGCGAATATACCTATAAGGTCGTGAAAAGCGAGATAGAATCTGACGGAGATGTGGAGTTGAAGACCACCGAGGAGGTAGCTTCTTTTGCCGCAACCAAAACAACCGTTGTCAAAGGGAACCTGATTATCGGCTCTGATGCGGAAGAGGCAGAAAAAATCACTGACATATCTGCATTGGCATCTTTGAAAGAGGTTACTGGCAACATTGTCATTCGTAACAGTTACAACGGTGCAGACTTGACAGGGTTGGATAATATCGTTTCTGCCGGAGGTTTACAGGTAGGTTCGACCGATGTCGCCTCGAAAGCTACGGAACTTCACATGATTTCCATGAAAGCATTGGAAACGCTCTCCGGAGACATATCGGTATATAACGACCAAGTGACGTATGTCCTATTCGAGAAACTGGCAACTATTGAAGGAAGCGTGATGTTCAATGCGTCGTCGTTACAGAGTTTTGAGTTTCCGGTTCTGACTACTGTAGGTCAGGATCTGAATCTTCAAGGACTCAATGAAGAGAACACAGCAGCCGGTTCGATTGCGTCTTTGGAAATACCGGAACTGACAAGTGTCGGAGGGGTCTTGTCCGTAAACAATCTTGCCAAGCTGACTTCCATGAGCTTCCTTAAGCTGAAAGAGACCGGTGGCCTTGATTTCCATACCGTCCCCGTGATGTTGGAAACCATCAACCTTCCGGAAATCGAAACAGTAAACGGAAGTATTATTATGGAAGCCAATATGGAAGCTCCTCCTACCGGTAGTTTTGTTCCCCAACGAAATGACGTGCTTCAGGCTTTCGGTGGAATGGACAAACTGACAACGATAAAGGGACAGATAAAGATAAAGAATTTCACGGCACTCAAACAACTTCCCGACTGGAGCAAGATCACCACACTTGGAAGCATCACGCTGGATTATCTTGAAGATGTGAGCGGAACACTGCTGTTGCCGAACGCCCGATTTGAAACCTTCGGAGAAACAGCGCCCCAGATTGAAATTATAAACAAGGTGCAGCTCTCCAAAATTGAAACAGCCGAAGATTTGTCAAATGTAAATTTTGTCATCACCAGTCTCACGAATAATAAGTTCCCTGAAATCACGTTCAAGAATATCAAAGACTTCACTTGTAAGCCAACCACCAACAATACCGATTATACCATATCGACAATTCAACATGTATATGGAAATCTAAATGTGACAGGCCAAATGCGAAGCAATGCCAAATTTCCCGACTTGGAAATCATAGATGGATATGGATATATCCAAATACCCATGTTTGCTTCAATCACAATGCCAGTCTTGAAAGAAGTGGGAGGACAGTTCTATTTATCTGGAAATTTTACCAGTTGTAACTTGCCCTTACTATCCAAAGTTTGTTGTTCAGCTTCTCCTGTATATTATAAAGAGGGAGAGGGTTCGTTAGCAATATCTTTACAAAGTAAATCGCTGGATATTCCGGAATTGCTTCACGTAGGAGGTGAAGGGTTGTTCGTTAATAAAGCAACAGGCATTACTTGTGATAAATTACAGACTATAGATGGTACGCTACAGATAAAAAGTGCGACTTCTCTTTCTCAGGAAACACTTTCCATGGAGAAGTTGGAGACCTTGCATGGGGTTGTTTTTGACGGTTTGACGAAATTTACCGACTACACTTTCTTCGGCAAGTTTATAGAAAACGGAATGATTACGGGGGAAAGTTGGAGCGTGACGAAATGTGGGTATAACCCAACCTTCCAAAATATGAAGGACAAACAATATACGCAGCAGGATTAAACCTTATACCTTAACCAGAGTACCCGTAATGATTCGGGTACTCTTTTTTATCCGAATGACAATGAGCAGAACAATACAACGGATTTGCCTTTTTCTTTTCTGCCTGCCAGTTTTCGGCAGTTGCATGAAATGGGATTACGGAGAGATGGAAGATTTCTCTGTATCGGCCTCTGGTCTTTTCATTACCAACGAGGGGAATTTCCAGTACAGCAATGCCACGCTTTCCTACTACGATCCCGCCACGTGCGAAGTGGAGAATGAAGTGTTTTACCGTGCCAACGGGTTCAAGTTGGGCGATGTGGCCCAGTCTATGGTTATCCGGGACGGTATAGGCTGGATCGTGGTGAACAACTCGCATGTGATTTTCGCCATCGACATCAATACTTTCAAGGAAGTGGGCCGTATCACAGGTTTCACCTCACCCCGGTATATCCATTTTCTGTCGGATGAGAAAGCCTATGTGACGCAGATATGGGACTACCGTATCTTCATCATCAACCCCAAGACATACGAGATTACCGGCTATATCGAATGTCCAGACATGGACATGGAATCGGGTTCCACCGAACAAATGGTACAATACGGCAAGTACGTCTATGTGAACTGCTGGTCGTACCAGAACCGCATCCTGAAAATCGACACGGAGACGGACAAGGTCGTGGACGAACTGACCATCGGCATACAACCTACTTCGCTGGTCATGGACAAATACAACAAGATGTGGACCATCACGGATGGCGGTTACGAGGGCAGCCCATACGGTTACGAGGCACCGTCTCTCTATCGTATAGACGCCGAGACTTTCACCGTAGAGAAACAGTTCAAGTTTAAGCTGGGCGACTGGCCTTCGGAAGTCCAGCTCAACGGTACACGGGATACACTTTACTGGATCAACAACGATATTTGGCGAATGCCGGTGGAAGCCGACCGTGTTCCCGTCCGGCCTTTTCTGGAGTTTCGGGACACCAAATACTACGGCCTTACGGTCAATCCCAACAACGGGGAGGTATATGTGGCCGACGCTATTGATTACCAGCAACAAGGTATCGTGTATCGCTATTCGCCGCAAGGCAAGCTGATCGATGAATTTTACGTGGGAATCATTCCGGGAGCTTTCTGCTGGAAATAACGAGGAAGGAGGACAAAAATGAAAAGACATCTTATTCTATTGTTCGTGGGGGTAAGCCTGCCCTTTCTGCTTGCCGCCCAGCAGAAAAATTCCGTCAGCATTACCAAAAGGGTACTACGTATTCCGGAGGTTACGGTGGTGGGCAAACGACCTATGAAGGATATAGGCGTGCAACGAACCCGTTTCGATTCCATCGCCATGAAAGAGAACATCGCCTTATCTATGGCCGATGTGCTGACATTCAACTCATCCGTTTTTGTCAAGAACTACGGACGCGCCACGTTATCCACCGTGGCTTTCCGGGGTACCTCTCCCTCGCATACCCAAGTGACGTGGAATGGTATGCGCATTAACAACCCGATGCTGGGCATGACGGATTTTTCCACCATCCCTTCTTACTTTATCGATGATGCCTCGCTGCTGCACGGAACGTCATCGGTAAACGAAACGGGCGGCGGCTTGGGTGGTCTGGTCAGGCTCTCCACTTCTCCGGCCAACCATGAAGGGTTCGGGTTGCAGTACGTGCAGGGAGTGGGGTCGTTCAGCACGTTCGACGAGTTTCTCCGCCTGACCTACGGTGACAAACACTGGCAGTCCTCCACCCGTGTGGTGTATTCCTCTTCCCCCAACGACTACAAATACCGAAACCGGGACAAGAAGGAAAACATCTATGACGAGGACAAGAACATCATCGGTTCCTATTACCCGACGGAACGCAACCGCAGCGGGGCTTATAAGGATCTGCACGTCTTGCAGGAAATTTATTATAACACGGGCGAAGGCGACAAGTTCGGGCTAAACGCCTGGTATATCAATTCCAACCGGGAACTGGCGATGCTCAGCACGGATTACGGGAACGACATGGACTTCGAGAACCGCCAAAGGGAGCAGACGTTTCGCGGCGTCCTCTCGTGGGATCGCGTGCGGGAGAAATGGAAGGTCGGTGTAAAAGGCGGCTATATACACACATGGATGGCCTATGATTACAAGCGGGACAAGGGAAACGGCGAAATGGCTTCGATGACCCGCTCACGCAGTAAGATTAACACGTTCTACGGAAGTGCGGACGGGGATTATGCTCCTTCAGAGAAATGGCTGTTCACGGCCGGTGTTTCTGTACACCAGCATTTGGTGGAAAGCGCGGACAAAAATATCATCTCGCAGGAAGGTAACAAGGCTGTTGTCGGGTATGACAAGGGACGTGTCGAGTTTTCCGGTTCCGTTTCTGCGAAATGGCGGCCTGTCGATCGTTTTGCCGCCTCGCTTGTCCTTCGCGAGGATATGTTCGGTACGGAATGGGCCCCGGTTATCCCGGCTTTCTTCATCGACGGGGTACTGTCGAAAAAAGGCAATATCGTGGCGAAAGCATCCATCTCCCGGAACTACCGTTTTCCCACGCTGAACGACCTCTATTTTCTGCCGGGCGGTAATCCCGACCTGAAAAGCGAGCACGGCTTCACATACGACGTGGGGTTGTCGTTCTCGGTGGGGAAAGAAAATGTATATGCTTTGAGCGGTGGTATCAACTGGTTCGATTCGCACATCGACGACTGGATCATCTGGCTACCCACAACCAAGGGATTCTTCTCCCCCAGAAACCTCAAAAAGGTACATGCTTACGGGGCAGAGACCAACGCCCACCTTGATATAATGCTCGGAAAGGACTGGAAACTGGATATGAACGGAACTTTCTCGTGGACTCCCTCGATCAACGAGAGCGAACCGATGAGTCCGGCAGACCAATCCGTCGGCAAACAGTTGCCATACGTGCCGGAGTTTTCCGCAACGGTGACCGGACGTCTGTCATGGCGGACATGGAGCCTGCTTTACAAATGGTGTTATTACAGCCAGCGTTATACCATGTCGAGTAATGACTATACCCTGACGGGCTATCTGCCCCCTTACTTCATGAATAACGTGACACTGGAAAAACAGCTCTCTTTCCGATGGGCCGATCTGTCGCTAAAGGGCAGCATCAACAACCTGTTCGATGAAGAATACCTTTCCGTATTGTCCCGTCCCATGCCGGGCATCAATTTCGAGATATTCATCGGCATAACACCCAAGTTCGGAAAAAACAAAAATAGTAAACGATAATCTGCATCAATATGAACGCATTAAAGAATTTAAGCCTGATTTTGTTGCTTTCTCTGGCATTTACAGGCTGCCACAACAAAAGCTCAAAAATCAATGATTTCAACCTGCTGCTTTATGCTCCCGAATATGCCTCCGGCTTCGACATCAAAGGGGCGGACGGGAAGGAAAGCGTACTGATAACCGTCAGGAATCCCTGGCAGGGAGCGGACAGTGTAACCACATGGCTGTTTATCGTCCGCAACGGTGAAGAGGTTCCCGAAGGGTTTGCAGGACAGGTACTCAAAGGAGACGCCAAACGTATCGTGGCGATGTCTTCCACTCATATCGCCATGCTTGACGCAATCGGTGAAGTCCGGTGTATAACCGGCGTTTCGGGAATCGACTACATTTCCAACCCAGACATCCAAGCCCGCCGCGACAGTATTGGCGATGTCGGCTATGAAGGGAACATCAACTACGAGTTGCTGCTCTCGCTCGATCCCGACCTCGTTCTGCTCTATGGGGTGAACGGCGCAAGCGCAATGGAAAGCAAACTCGAAGAACTCGACATACCGTTCATGTATGTCGGCGATTATCTTGAAGAGTCGCCTCTCGGCAAGGCCGAATGGATGGTAGTGCTTTCAGAAGTCACAGGAAAACGTGAGAAGGGTGAAAAAGCCTTTGCCGCAATCCCGGTCAGATACAACGCCTTGAAAAAGAAAGTGGCCGACAGTACCCTCGGCACTCCTTCGGTTATGCTTAATGTTCCCTATGGCGACTCGTGGTTCATGCCTTCAACCCAAAGTTATGTAGCCCGCTTGATTACTGATGCGGGAGGCCGCTATATCTACCAGAAGAACACGGGAAACGCTTCTATCCCCATTGACTTAGAAGAAGCATATCTGCTCGCGTCGGATGCGGACATGTGGTTGAACGTGGGAATGGCGAACTCCCTTGACGACTTGAAGGCATCATGTCCGAAATTCACCGATACCCGATGTTTCAAAAATGGAGAGGTGTATAACAACAACGCCCGTACCAACACAGCCGGGGGTAACGACTATTACGAGTCTGCCGTCGTGAATCCTGACATCGTGCTCCGCGACCTCGTGAAGATATTCCATCCTGAACTGGTGCAGGAAGAGTGTGTGTATTACAAGCAACTGAAATAGATGCGTTCCCGTTCGACTATATTATTCTCCATATTGATTACGCTCACGGTCGGTCTTTTTTTACTGGACTTGGCCGTGGGAGCTGTCAACATTCCGATCCGCGATGTATGGGCAGCACTGACCGGGGGAAATTGTTCCCGTGCCACGGAAAAAATCGTACTCAACATACGCCTCATAAAAGCTATAGTGGCACTGTTGGCCGGGGCTGCCTTATCGGTCAGCGGTCTTCAGATGCAGACCCTCTTCCGTAATCCTCTTGCCGGTCCCTATGTCCTTGGCATCAGTTCCGGTGCAAGTCTCGGTGTGGCACTTGTGGTACTTGCCGGGATCGGTTCATCAATAGGCATTGCCGGAGCAGCGTGGGTGGGTGCGGCTGTCGTGTTGCTCGTGATAACTGCCGTCGGACAGCGAATAAAAGACATCATGGTAATCCTGATTCTGGGCATGATGTTCTCATCGGGCGTAGGTGCTGTCGTGCAGATATTGCAGTACCTCAGCAAAGAGGAATCGCTGAAAGCCTTTGTCATTTGGACGATGGGGGCTTTGGGTGACGTCACCTCCGGACAACTTCTGATTCTTGTTCCATCGGTGTTTGCCGGACTGCTGTTGGCTGTACTGACCATCAAACCGCTTAACCTCCTGCTGTTCGGAGAGGAATATGCCGTAACAATGGGACTGAATATTCGGCGTTCACGCAGCCTGTTGTTTCTCTCGACAACGCTGCTCGCCGGAACGATAACCGCTTTTTGCGGTCCGATAGGTTTCATAGGTCTCGCTATGCCTCATGTCACAAGAATGCTTTTCCAAAATAGCGATCATCATGTCCTTCTGCCCGGAACAATTCTTTCGGGAGCATCGATATTGCTTCTTTGCGACATCATTTCTAAAATATTCACCTTGCCGATCAACGCCATTACAGCTCTATTGGGAATCCCAATCGTCGTATGGGTGGTTTTACGCAACAAATCCATCACCGCATGATAGAATTACAGCATTTTTCCATAGGTTACAAAGAAAACTCGTTGCTCCACGAGGTAAATGCCACGATAAAAAAAGGTCAACTGACAGCCCTTATCGGAAGAAACGGGACAGGAAAATCGACGTTGCTCCGCGCCATAGCCGGTCTGAACCGGTGTTATTCCGGAAAAATCATTCTCGACGGGCACGACATCGCCTGCATGAAAACCGAAGATATGGCAAAAACGCTGGCTGTCGTCACGACCGAGCGCACGCGCATCGCCAACCTGCGGTGCAAGGATGTCGTAGCCATAGGCCGTGCTCCTTATACCAACTGGATAGGTAGGATGCAAGAAACAGATAAGGAGATAGTCATGCAATCGCTCATTTCGGTGGGAATGGAGGCTTATGCAAACCGCACGATGGATAAAATGTCGGATGGCGAATGCCAGCGTGTGATGATTGCTCGTGCATTGGCACAGGATACTCCTATCATTCTCCTTGATGAACCGACTTCCTTTCTTGACATGCCTAATCGCTACGAACTTGTGGCGTTGCTTCGTAGGCTTGTCCACGACGAGAAAAAATGTATCATGTTCTCGACACATGAACTTGACATCGCGTTGTCCATGTGCGATTCGATAGCATTGTTAGATACCCCGAATTTAAGTTGCTTGACCGCGTCTGAAATGCAGAAAAGCGGATACATTGACAGACTTTTCCAAAATGAAAACATCCGTTTCGACTCCTTATGCGGTACAATGATTTTGAAACAATGAGTATATACACTGTAGAAAATTTTACTTCAGACATCACTGTTGAAGGATACATCGCCGAATTCCGTGACGAACCACATTTTCTTGAACTTTGCAAACAATGTACCAATTACGGTAAAAGTTGGGGGTGTCCTCCATTTGATTTTGATACGGAATCGTTTCTCCGACAATACAAGTATGCACATCTTATGGCAACGAAGATAATCCCTGAAGACAAAGATATTCCGATTGAATATACACAAAAACTCATTTTACCGGAACGGATACGAATCGAGAGCGAATTATTGGATATGGAACGGAAATATGGAGGGCGTTCATTTGCCTATATAGGTAAATGTCTTCACTGCTCAGATAACGAGTGTACGCGTAACTGCGGCACACCATGCCGACACCCGGAAAAAGTGCGTCCGTCACTCGAAGCCTTCGGATTTGACATAGCCAAAACGCTTTCTGAACTTTTTAACATCGAACTTCTTTGGGGAAAGGATGGCAAATTACCTGAATATCTTGTTCTCGTAAGCGGATTTTTTCATAATGAATACGAACTTTGCAACATAGCATACTAATGATTCGGACATGAAATAAACAGACAAACTAACCACATTCGGTTCAATCTGTTTTGTGATTTCAAATGAATTATAGTTAGATATGTAAAAAGCGACGCTGGAGCTTGAAATAAGTAACGGTTTATCGGTGTATTCTCCGTTAAACCGTCCTGTTTTCGTTAAACGAAAACACAACTTGCTGTCCGCAGGAGCGGACCACGTTTATCCAATAATTATTGTGTATCAGCCCATTGTATGGCTATTCCCCTGTGGTTTGCGGGGCATTTCCATCAGGTATTTGTCGGCAGCTCTCCCCATAAAAGGATGGATATCTCTCCATAACCATGTGACTTACGCCCATAATTCGGGGATAAGGAGGTGAATATACGGAAAATCTGCCCTTTACATGCCCTATTGTCCATTAATGGATTGCTACTTCTACACTTCTACAAATGGAGAAATGGATATGTAGCTGTATACGCCTGATTGTTTTTTTATCGTCTCCATTAATGGATTGCTACTTCTACACATCTACAAATGGAGAATGACAGATAACCGTATAAGACTGATTGTTTTTTCATCGTCTCCATTAACGGATTGCTACTTCTACACATCCGCAAATGGAGAATGACAGGTAACCGTATATGCCTGATTGTTTTTTCATCGTCTCCATTAATGGATTGATATTTATACACTTCTGCAAATGGAGATTTTGAGATATCTGTATCCGGAAGGGTTCGTGCTCCCTTCGCTCCCGGCTATCCTTATTTTGATATCCGGCTATATCGTAATTCTGTGATAACATTATCCGGATAGCGTATCATACGGCTATATACAAGTGCTACACTATAATTCATGGTTGTGGTGGAGATGGCTCTTCCCATCCGGTAACCATGATGCCACGAGGAAAAAAGCGACAGCCGCGGAGAAAAAACGGATGGCAGGAACGATTACGGAATCAGGTAAATAGAAAGTCCGGTACATGCGAATCCAGGCGATCATCCCGGATGGTAACCTGTCAAAGAGGCTTTTGAGACATTTGAAATACCGATAATAAAAAAACGAGATCAGGTATACGGACGCTCTCATATACCCACGGCCTGCCATACGGCTGTTCCGATAATCATATATGGTATCCGTGCATCCCGCCATATCCTTATTCCGATAGAAGGGCGTATCGTTATCGTCGTATCTCCATGTCCGGTCATATGGCTATACGCGTATCCGGTGGTATATCGCCTTTCCCATCCGGGTCTGTCACGGGTTGGATTCGGATATTCCGGATAAGCTTTTAACCTGAGGGTAACCGGCCTGATGGTATAGGGACAAGAAGAGGTCCGTAATCGTGGCATTTACCCGGGTAGAGAAGCCACGTCTTTTTATTGCCGGACTTCCGGCATTGCCTTATCCATGCGTGAAGAGGAGTTTTTTTCTTTCATCGCAACGTTCCTCTCACATACCCCAAGGGGGGAGTGGATCCAGACCCGCCTCGGCTTTCTTTTTCCTTCCCATATGACAAAAACCGACTATCCATGACTATTCCTGACAGCGGGAAGACTACGCTTGTCCCGCATGATTTCACCCCATATATTTGCACCTGAATTTGACTTGCTAAAAGAAATGAGATACGGGATTGAAGCCGGCGCATTTAATATGGTACCGGTAAATATGTTTTTTAAACAATTTGCGATTATAGTACAAAAGTACTACTTTTGAATAAAATATAAAATCATGGGAAAATATACCGCATTGATTCAGAACCGGCGTTTCGTAACCGGGAAGGAGATGTTCCGCGACGTCGGGAACAGGAAGACCGTCTCCTCCCTGCTGTACAAGTACAGCAGGCGTAATTCCATTGTACGGATACGCAGGAACGTGTACCTGCCGACAAACCCTGTGGACGGTTTTGTCGACGAGAACAAATACGAGATAGGCTGCAATTCCGTTCCCGGCTCCTATCTCTCCTACCATTCGGCCATGGAATTCTACGGATTGCAGAACCAGGTCTGGAACAGGATATACCTGTCCTCGGCCAAACGTTTCCGCCCTTTTGAGTTCGAGTTCGTCGAATATATGTATGCCCCGGACAGGCACCGGGAAGGGATCGTGCGGCCGGCGGAACACGTGAGTGTCCGCGTCACCGACGTGGAACGTACCATACTCGACTGCATCGACCGGCCGGATCTTGCCGGCGGCCTGGAGGAGCTGGTCTACAACCTTGAACTGATAGGCACCGTGGATGAGGACAGGCTTCTGCGTTACCTGCCGTTATACGGCAAGTCGGTCATATATCAGAAAACCGGGTTCATCCTCTCGCTCTTCAAGGAGCGGATGGGACTGGGCGGGGAATTTTTCCAGACATGCGGTGAAAAGACAGGCAGGAGTGTACGTTACCTTACCGACAAGCGGGAGTCAAGGATATATATTCCCCGGTGGAGACTGTATGTCCCGCAGTATATCCTATCCTTAACCGAAAACTATTAGTGCCATGGATACATCGGATATTACGCGGTCATATATCATCGAGACAGCCCGGAAATACGGTTTTCAACGTGATACTCTGGAAAAGGTGATACGGCTTTACCAAATACTCAAGGATATGTCCGGAATCCCCTTGTTCAGGGACTGTTTTGCCCTGAAAGGCGGGACTGCCATCAATCTTGTCTGTTTCAACCTTCCCAGGCTTTCTGTTGATATAGACCTGGATTTCACCAGGTTCGGACGGATGCCGGAGCTCCTGCCATTGCGCAAGGAAATAAAATCGGCCCTGTTCGACCTTCTGCAATCCCGGGGCTATACTGTCGGCAAGCTGGGAAAGGAACTTCATACTCTGGACCAGTGGACATTCAATTACCGGAGTATCGCCGGTAATAATGACCACATAAAGATGGAACTGAATTACGGTATCAGGAATCACTTCCTGCCGGTGGTAAGCAAGGAAATCAATCTGGATATAGTTCCTGACGCCGGTATCAGATTCCCGACCCTGCATCCCTGCGAGCTGTTCACCACAAAAATAAACGCGCTGATAGAAAGGAGGGCCGTCCGGGACCTGTTCGATGTCTACTCACTCTCACAATCGAATATGCTTTCGACTCTCCGGGAAAGGGAGATGCTTAAAAAAGGAATTGTCTTCTATCAGACCATCGGGGTGGAAGGAACCGCCAGAAAAGAGATAGACCTGTCCGGCATCTGGACATCGAGCCTTCCAGAATCAGAAGCCAGCTGACGCCCCTGCTCCCTTCAGGAAAGAAATTCTTCCCTATAGATATTGCCAAGAGGAGTACCATGCAATATCTGACGTCCATACTCACCCTCTCGCCGCGGGAACGGGAATATATGGAAAGTTTCAGCAAGGGGATCTATAAGCCGGAACTCCTGTTCTCCGATCCGGAGATCATCCGGCGGATCACCGACCATCCGATGGCATTATGGAAAATTTCCCGGATAACAGCAGCCCCGGGCCTATCTAGCAGGCATCGCCAGATAAAAAGACGTGGCAGAAAGCTGTAAGTACCGGCAGATAACGGTTCGAACCGCGGACGTCTTCCTCCGTACCATATGACAAAAACGGACTATCCATGACTATTCCTGCCAGTGTACCGGTCCTGCCTGCTTCATGGTTTCTTCCCTTGTCTCCATTAACGGATTGCTACTTCTACACATCTGCAAATGGAGAAACGGGCATGTAGCCGTATACGTCTTATATTCTTCCCTTTCATATTCCCTATCAACGGATTGTCGTACTTTTACACTACCACAGACGGATAATTTTAAAATCCGTATCAGGGTGGATACGTGCTCCCACACCTGCCCATAAGGATTTAAAAGGATCGGTGGACAAGGATACTGAATTCCGCCCGTTCTTCCACGCCGCTACAGGCGGCGGGCCCCTGACGTCACTTCCGCATAGGAAGAACCGTCCGAACGGAACGGCATGTGTATCATAGCGATAACCGGCTTTGGATGACTATAAGTGACAGGTGGTTTCATTCCGTCCGGTCCTCTTCTTCCCTTATTTTGTATTCCGAGACAATACCGGTTGTGTAATTTAATAATTTAAGATTTTAAGATACGAACTCAGAAAAGGAAAAGAACAGACCTTCCTGAATCGGTGGAGAAGATATGCCATCAATCTGGAGGAATCCGATATCGACCGGTAGCGGATGTTAGGATACAGACACCTTAAATAAGGACTTTTAGCCTAAGATAAAGTAAGCTAATGACATGATAATAAAGCTCTTATAATTACGAATTCTCCTATAGAAGCATTACCTTAGTAGTAGAATCATAAAGGAGGTAACAAGTTATGAACGAGCAAGTTAGAAGTATTTTAGCACAAGAGACAACGAAGACAAGCAAGATCCGTCAGCTGTACCTTCTGGGGGTTCCCCGCGCGGAAATCGCCAGAATGGTGACCAATGGTAATTACGGTTTTGTAGTGAACGCCCTGCGCCGGATGAGGGAACGTGAGGACGGTCTGAGTATCCATCCGGTGACAACGATGTTGGACTATACTTTCAACCGCAAGTTCGGTATCGAGATCGAGGCCTACAACTGCTCCCGTGAACGGCTCGCGCGCGAGCTCAGGGAGGCGGGGATCGAGGTTATGGTGGAAGGCTATAACCATACCACCTGTCCGTATTGGAAGCTCGTGACGGACAGCAGTATAAGCGGTAACGACACATTCGAGCTGGTCAGTCCGATCCTGGTCGGTGAAGCCGGCCTGCGGGAACTGGAGAAGGTCTGCTGGATGCTCGACCTGTGTGACGTGAAGGTGAACGGGAGCTGCGGGCTTCACGTACATATCGATGCCGCCGGTTTCAACATGGAAACCTGGCGTAACCTGGCCCTGAGCTACAAGCACCTGGAACCGGTCATCGACAGGTTCATGCCGGCATCCCGCAGGGACAACTATTATTGCCGTGGATTGGGCCATGTCTCTGACGGGATGATACGTTCCGCCCGGACGGTGGACGAGCTGAAAGGAAGGATCGGCGACCGTTACCATAAGGTGAACCTCGAGGCCTACTCACGGCATAAGACAGTTGAGTTCCGCCAGCATTCGGGAACGACCAACTTCACAAAAATGCGTAACTGGGTGCTGTTTCTCCACAAATTGGTTACCTTTGCCACAAGGGGACAGGTACCCGCAGCCACCGCACTTCAGGACATCCCCTTCCTTGACAGTGAACAGAAACTATATTATAAATTAAGAACGAAAAAACTATCGGCATGAACAAGCATATGTATATTTTGGCGGATGGCGGCAGGATTGCCGCCTCCGACCCTTCCGAGTTTGTACGCGTCCTGCGTGAGGGCAGCTGGTTTGACAGCGAGTGCACCGACGAGGAGTACATGGTAAATTTCTCCGGTCGGTACAGGGAACTGCACGGGGTGACGGTGAGGACCGACACGCCGGAGCATTTCATGGACGACCTGAAAAAGTACGGTTACATCACGGGTTGAGAACCCCGCTCCTTTATTATTGCGATTCCCGCCAGTTTTTGTGTGAAGATTTTTCTTTTTTCACGGTATCGGATGTCCGCCGTATCCTGTTTTCCAGAGAGGGGGGCTGGCTCCACGACTCCCTTCGGGAAAGCATTTTTTTTCTTTTCACCGTCTTTTCCGTCATGACAAAAACCGACTATCCATGACTATTCCTGCCAGTGTACCGGCCTTGCTTGTTTCTCAAGGTTTCTTCCCTTATATTCGCACTGACATTTAAACGAGTTGAAAATATGGAAATA
>OGKT01000136.1_pt1 | contig 29949 bp, 19 predicted proteins | sample 1572581 | NCBI WGS metagenome assembly OGKT01 (sample SAMEA2581881, study PRJEB24529) | metagenome | biome: Human gut stool | place: China | collected 2011 | reverse complement strand
GAGGTGGCGGGCATCTACCCCATCACCCCGTCCTCCCCCATGGCGGAAAAGGTGGACGAGTGGTCTGCCAAGGGCAAGAAGAACCTGTTCGGCTCCACGGTGGACGTGATCCAGATGCAGTCTGAGGCCGGCGCTGCCGGCACCTGCCACGGTTCCTTGCAGGCAGGCGCCCTGACCACCACCTTCACCTCCTCTCAGGGCCTGATGCTGATGATTCCCGCCATGTATGCCATGGGCGGCCAGTTCCTGCCAAGCGTCATGCACATTGCGTCCCGTGTGGTGACCTCCAACCACCACTCCATCTTCGGCGATCATACCGACTTTATGACCTGCCGCACCACCGGCTATGCCATGCTGATGTCCTCCTGTCCGCAGGAGGCGATGGACCTGGCTGCCGTGGCCCATCTGTCTGCCATCAGCGGCCGGTACGCCTTCATGCACTGCTTTGACGGTTTCCGTACCTCTCACGAGATGCAGCGCATCGAGGCACTGGATTATGAGGACCTGCGTGGCCTTGTGGATCAGGAGTCTCTGCAGGCGTTCCGCCGTGCGTCCCTGCACCCGGCACACCGATACCGACACCCGCCACATCTGAAACTGTCAGGCACCTTTTTTCCAATATATTCCGTATATGTGCTGCCACATCAGACAGAATCCGGCTTCCGTTATCCTGCTTATCCGTTGGAATTTCTGACTTTTCAAGCAGTTCCCCATTCAGTGTAAATAATCCACATTTTACAGTTGTACCGCCGATATCAATGCCAAAAAGAACTTTATTCATCATCATCATCTCCCCGCATGAGATTTTCCTGTACTCTGCGGTATAATTCCTTCGCCGCATTATAACCCATTTTTTTCTGTCTGTGGTTGACCGCAGCCGCTTCTACAATAACCGCAAGATTTCGTCCCGGACGTACCGGCAGTGCGTGGCATACCACTTTATTGCCAAGATATTCTGTATATTCTTCCTCCAGACCCAGTCTGTCGTATTCCCTGTCTTTATTCCAGTCTTCTAACTGCATAACCATATCAATCTGCTGGGTTTCTTTAACGCTTTCTACACCAAACAGGGTCTTAACATCAATAATGCCGATACCACGCAGTTCAATAAAATACTTTGTGACACCCGGCGCAGAACCGACCAGCGTTTCGTTGCTGACTTTGCGGATTTCTACTGCATCATCGGTTACAAGACGGTGTCCTCTTTTAATGAGTTCCAATGCCGCTTCACTCTTACCGATACCACTTTCACCGGTAATTAACACACCGACACCATATACATCAACCAATACACCGTGAATAACGATACATGGTGCAAGCTGTACCTTTAACCAGCCGATAACCTCTGCCATAAAAGAAGAGGTCGCTTCCTGTGATTTAAAAATCGGTATCTGACATTTCACCGCAAGCTCTAAAATTTTCGGTTCCGGCTCTAATCCGCGGCAGAATACCAGACACGGAATATTGCTTGAAAGCAGCTGCATATACCGCTCATACCGCTCTGTTTCCGAAAGGCTTTTTAAATATGAATATTCTACATTTCCAATAATCTGCAAGCGGTCATTATCAAACTGGTTATAAAACCCGGTCAACTGCAACGCCGGTCTGTTGACCTCCGGAATATGAAGCCATGTTCCTGAAATATCAATCTGTGGTGTCATGTTCTCAAGCTGCATCTTCTCAACGACTTTAGACAGCTTCACTCTTTCGCTTCCATTCATACTACTCCTCTTTCCGCAGGCATTTTTAATGCCGGAGGAATCGCGGACTGATTATTCAGTCCTGCGATATAAACAGAATTCGTGACGCCTGCGGCACAAATTCTGTTGTGTGAAAAATCTTTGATTTAAGGATTTTTCACACTATCCTCTTATTTCTGGGCGACTTTGTCGCACTCTTTACGCTGACTTTTTAGTATTTTTATTTTATCACACCGTATAGTACGCGGTCAATTATGGGTTTTTAATGGAAAAACGCATAAATATTTTCTGCCACCTTTTCCGTAATGCCGTCCACCTTCATCAGCTCCTCCACCGGTGCCGTGCGGATTTTTTCAATGTCTAAGAAATGCTTCATCAGTGCCTTTCTTCTTGCCGGACCGATGCCGTCAATACCGTCTAACACCGAATGAACCTGCGCCTTGCTTCGCAGGCTTCTGTGATACGTAATGGCAAAACGGTGTGCTTCGTCCTGAATCCTTGTAATCAGCTTAAACCCTTCACTGTTCCTGTCAATTGGAATTTCTATATTATTATAGTAGAGTCCGCGGGTTCTGTGATTGTCATCTTTGACCATGCCGCACACCGGAATGTGTAAATCCAGCTCCTTTAAAACCTCCAGTGCAATATTGACCTGTCCTCTGCCGCCATCCATCATGATAATATCCGGGTATACCGCAAATCCTTCCGACTGCTCTTTTCCGCGCAGAAAACGCCTTGTCAGTACTTCGCGCATACTTTTATAATCGTCCGGTCCTTTCACCGTTTTTATCTTAAATTTTCTGTAATCATTTTTCTTTGGTCGTCCGTTTTCAAAAACAACCATTGAACCAACAGATTCAATACCGCTGGTGTTGGAAATATCATAGGCTTCCGCACGGACAAGATGCGGCAGGGAAAGCCAGTCTGCGATTTCCTGCATTGCACCGACCGTCCGCTGTTCTTCCCTTTTAATCTTTTCCGTATCCTGAAGCAGCACCATCTGTGCATTTTTATATGCCAGCTCCACGAGTTTTTCCTTTGTACCCTTTTTCGGTGTCACAACAGACACCTTGCGCTTTTTCATACTGCTGAGCCACTCGCTGATAATCTGCACATCTTCAATTTCTTCCTGTAACATTACTACATTTGGAATATAGGGTGTTCCGCCGTAATACTGCTTTAAAAATCCGCTGATAATATCACTTCTGGTATCACCTTCCGCAACGCTCATATGAAAATGATCCCTGCCGAGAAGCTTTCCGCTGCGGATATAAAAAATCTGTACCACCGCATCCGTGCCGTCACTTGCACACGCCACCACGTCACGGTCGGTTTCGTCATCTGCCGTAATTTTCTGCTTCTGTGCCACCTGCTTAACACTTTGGATTAAATCCCGGCAGCGCGCCGCTTCTTCATATTCGAGTTTTTCCGCGCAGTCATTCATCTGCGCCGTCAGCTGTTTTAAAATTTTATCATAATTGCCGTTTAAAAATTCCAGCACACTATCTACGTTTTTTCTGTATTCGATTTCAGAAATGTATCCCTGGCATGGCGCACTGCACTGCCCGATATGGTAATTCAGGCATGGGCGCTGTTTCCCCTCATCTTTTGGCAGATTGCGGCTGCACGTTCTGATTTTATAGAGCTTGCAGAGCAGTTCAATCGTGTCCTTGACCGCCCCTGCCGAAGTATACGGGCCAAAGTATCTGCCCGCGCCATGCTTCATATCCCTTGAAAATAAAACTCTCGGATACGCTTCACCTGTCGTGACTTTGATAAACGGATAGGTTTTATCGTCCTTTAACATCGTATTATACTTCGGGCGGTGTTCCTTAATCAGGTTGCACTCCAAAACCAGCGCTTCCAGTTCGGAATCTGTAATAATATACTCAAAATAAGCGATGTGCGAAACCATTTTCTTTATTTTGGACGAATGATTCCGGCTGCTTTGAAAATACTGCCGCACCCTGTTTTTCAGGCTCACAGCTTTTCCCACATAAATAATCGTATCCGTATTGTCATGCATAATATAAACTCCCGGCTTTGCCGGGAGTTTCTTTAACTCATCTTCTAAATCAAACATACCTCTCCTTATTTAAAACAACCGTATATACTTAAAATACAGTCTTTCCCAAAATCCAAGCTTTTGTTCTATGGCATTGCGGATATTCTGCATATCCCTGCGGTACCCGCGGTACTCCTGCTCACTGACCGGTATTTCGGAAAATGAACACCGCAGTACCAGATCAAAAATCCGTTTGATATGATTTTCCTTAAAAATTTCCGACGCCTCGGTCAGATAGCCCGCATACGCTTCGTACTCCAGACCGCTTGTTCTGCCATATCCCACTGCCGCAAGCATTTTTTCAAAACTACGGTAAGCCTCCATCACCATTTCCCGCCGTTCTTCCTGTACCATACTCTTAATATCTGTCTTTCTTTTCTTTGCTGTGCGCATCTGTCTGACAGTAAAATACCGTATCAGAATTATAGCAGACATTACTGTAAACAGCAATATCAGTCCGATTGGAATCCAAAGCAGCGGATACTGTTTTACAAGCCGTGTAAAAGCAGATTCTGTCTGCGCCTTCCCCACATCCGTACTACCTGCACTGCTGTCATCCTGTGCCGTGTTATCTGCCTCTCCGGCTGCACCCTGTGAAATTTCCGGAACTGAATCTGTCCGCTGTTCCAACGGCTGTCCGGCTGCATCCTGTGTCAGTTCCTGTCCGTCTGTGGAAACTTCTGACGGGCTTTCTGTCTGTAATTCCTGCTGTATATTCTGTCCTTCCCCGAATGATGCGCCTGCTTCTGTGGCTGCACCGGTACTGCCCTGCGCCGATGCCTGCGGTGTCACTTCCACCGTAACCCAGCCGTAACCGTCCATATAGACTTCTGCCCATGCATGTGCCGCATTGTCCTTTAAATCCACCTGATATTCAACAACATTTTCTTCCGTCTGCACATTGTCCGATGTCTTTCTTGTCTGTGTCGTCTGTATCGGAACTCCCGACTTTATAGTATCATCTGCCGCCACATATCCTTCGACATATCTTGCCGGAATTCCTGCACAGCGGTACATCAGTACTGCCGCCGTTGCAAAATATGTACAATATCCCTCTTTGCTTTCTGTCAGAAAATATTTTACAAAATCTTCATTTTCCGGCACTTTCCCCGGAAACATATTGTAAGTATAGTTTTGTGAAAGATAATCTTTTACATATTTAATATAATTTTCTTTTTGTTCCGTCGTTGTAACGCTGGTTTCTCCGAGCAGATTTTCAATCACTTCCCGTACATCATACGGCACATCAAGATAATTATTTTTTACCAGATTCTGATAAGAAACCATATTTTTATACAAAGGCGCACCACCGCCAAGATACTCATACCGCAGATACTCCAAAAGATTATTAAAAGCACTGTAACTATTCACACCGGCAATGACATTGGTTCCGTTCTGTGTCGTTCCATCCGTATACCGGAGAATATATGGTACTTTTTTTATCATCTGGTAATAACTGCCCACTGTATTTTCAATATACTGCTGCGCCTGCGCCTGTGTATCCATATAATCCACAAGATTTTCCTTCTGATCGTTTTTTAGTGTACTGCTTAGCAGCTCTGACCACCGGCCTGTATCATAATCCAACCCGATAAACCTCGGAAAATACTGATTTTTTCCGGTACTTTGCGTGGTTACTGTCAGCAGGGTCCGGTTGCTGTAGCGGATACCATCAATTTTCCCCAGTTCCCCGTTATTAATTCCACCGTTTGCAAGGTCAACATCTGTTTCTAAATCTCCGCCGACCCATGAAAAACGGTTTTTCGCTTCTTCATTTAACACCTGAAATACCTGAAACCGTTCATAGTTTACCGGCGGGCGCACAATAACCGAAACCGTCAGTGCAATCAGACATAAAAACAAAACCATCAGTGACTGCTGTTCCCCGCCTTTTTGCCCCTGCAAAGCCGAAACACCAAGCACGTAGCTGATACACAGAAAAAATGTACAGCTGTCCGGGACTGCTCCCAGCGATACGAATAAAATAAGCAGCGGCAGAATAGAAAGCAGTGTCCCCAGCATACTGTGCAGGTAAATCACAATAACTGCTGCTGCAAATGTCACAAGAACTGCAATAAACAACACCGCTATTGTTTCCTGCATCGGCCGCGCCGCCGTTTCCTTTACGGCAATTCTGCCAAGACTCAGTCCGTATGGCTTTTCAAGGGCTGTCATACAGTCATTATAAATGTGGCAGAATCCGGCTCTTAAAATGCCAAAACTCAAAACGGACAATCCGGCAAATAAAATTCCCGTCACGATTAAAAAATGCTTTTTTCTGCCGTACAGCCCGTACACACAAATAACAGCAGCCGCCAGAATTCCAAAAATCACTGCCATATCCGACACTTGAAAAAGGGCGCATGAAGTCAGCACCCTTATAATTCCATATGATCCGATTGTTGTAAGAAGCATTCTTACGATGTAACTGATTTCACGATTTTCTTCCATGCTGTCTTACCCCTTGTTTCTAATTTCTGTCCCTTATATCTTTTCCCAAAGTTCATCGATCAGTTCCTGTAACTGTATCTTTTCCACATTGACAATTCTTACTTTGTTATTCTCATAGCTTCCTGCCGTCACAAATAATGCCTGCTGTCCCTGTGCTTCAATGTCCTTTAAATATACCGCCGCTGCATGCTCTCCTGCCCTGCTGCTGCATGGAATCTGCATCAGCCGTATCATGGCACGGTTTAATTCTGTCCGGTCATGGACTTCCAGATACTCTGCACTTTGTTTCTGTCCGTTCCATGCAAGAATCAGCGTATTCACCTCATTTTCAACGTATAAATTGGCAATGGAAGCCACTGCTGTATAGACTGCATCCATCCGGCTCCTGTACTGCGCTGTGTTCAAAATGCTTAAATCCACAAGAATCACTTTTTTTACATCAATCTGTTCTCCATACTGCCGCACAATCAAATCATCTGTACGAAGGCTTAAATTCCAGTGGATATGGTTTAAATTATCACCCGGACGGAACGCCCGCAAATCCAGAATATCCGAATCATCATCTGCTACCGCTGAATAGCGGTATTCCTGCTGTTTTTCCATCCCCGTCCTGACCCGCGTGGATAAAACCGGCTCCGGCAGTACGGCAAGCTGGCAGCTTCCGCGAAAATTCTTTTGTGTACCAATCAGCCCCAGATAATCCTGCAAAAATACTTTTTCAATGTCAATTTGTGCGATGCCGCAGTGCTTTGGACTAAATTCCACCATTGTCTGCTGTACTTTTTCCGTAACTCCGTCACATTGCAGCATTTCCTTTTCATTTCCCGGAGTATTCAGATAGACCACGCCAATCTGAAACTGCTGTTTCCCTAAAAATATCACATGGCGGTTTACGGCCTTAATGCACACTGTCACCAGCTGTCCGGGATGCACTTCCTTCTGTGGAATGTTCAGATACAGCTTTAATCCGTTTGCCGCCAGTTCAAACAGCACCCCGGAAATCGCCGGAACAACAATCAGCAGTACCAGCAGCAGAAAGAACTGGTATTCGACATAGATGACATTCAGCCAGAATACCCCCAGCAGACAGACGATATACAAAAGTCTTCTTTTTCTCATTTAAACGACCCTTTTCACATCCAGTTTCGGCACGGAAACGGTTTCAAGCACATTTTTTAATGCCGTTTCTGCCGTCACATTTCCATTTCTCAATCCGTTATCCACAATAATACGGTGTGCCGCAGCATCCATTAATACATACTGGATATCCGACGGCAGCACATAAGTATGTCCGCGTAAGAACGCTTCTGCCTTGGCAATCGCAAGCACCGCGATACTTCCTCTCGGACTGATGCCCTGTAAAATCTCCGGGCTGTTTCTCGTTGCCTTTGCAATCCGCGCCACATAATCATAAACCCTGTCATCGACATAGATTTGTTCCACATAAGCCTGCATTGCCATTAATTCCTCTGCTGTCAGCACCTTTTCCGAAATAATTTTCGGACTGCCGTTTGTCTTATTTTTTAAAATGGCAATTTCATCTTCCACGGTCGGATATCCCAGTGATATCTGAATCATAAAACGGTCAAGCTGGGATTCCGGAAGTTTCTGTGTTCCGATTGAACCAAATGGATTCTGTGTTGCCATGACCATAAACGGCTTTGGCAGCTCAATGCTCTGGCTGTCCACCGTCACCCTGCGCTCCTCCATCACCTCTAACAGCGCAGACTGGGTCTTTGGCGAGGTTCTGTTAATTTCATCTGCCAGTAAAATATTGCACAGCACAGCTCCCGGCTTGTACTCAAACTGCCCTGTCTGACGGTTGTATAAGTTAAATCCCGTCAGATCCGACGGCATAATATCCGGTGTAAACTGCAGCCGGTTACATTCCAATCCCAGTGCCTTTGAAAATGCCAGCGCCATCGTTGTCTTTCCGACCCCCGGAATATCTTCAATCAGAATATGTCCCTTTGCTAAGATTGCCATCAGCAGTTTGCAGATAGCCTCATCTTTGCCGACAACTGTCTTTTTGACTTCATATACAACCTGTTTTGCCTTTTTTAAATAAAATTCTAATTCTTCCATCTCGTTTGGCATACTCTCCTCACATTCTGCCGTATCTTCCTGTATTCATTCTGCCTGTGGATTTTTAGCCTTTCTTTAATCCGGAAAGCGTGTCATAAGCCACGACATTTGTTTTGCATGAAACATTGTGATACCGCAGCTTTCCTGCGTTATTCTCATAATCGTTTTCACAGCCGTTGATACACAGTGCCAGTCCGTCCTGCGATAAATACCATGCGTCCGTATCTGCAATCGTCTGTAATTCCTGTTCTGTCTGTCCGATACCGCTCCATTCTTTTTCCAGCCCTGACAAGTCATTTTCTTCAAAAAGTTCATTTAAAGAGAGCTTCTTTCCTGTCTTTGCATTAAAATTTCCACCATAAACAGCATTGGTCATTACCGTAACATACGCCCCATCTTTATCGTATGCTGTATAACTCTCCGAATAATTTTCATAAATTGACACCAGATTATTTTCCGGTGCGGTCACATCGTTTAATGCCGAACAATGATATGAAATCTTTACCGGAATATCCAAATCCTTTACAAAGGCAACATTCTTAAACTGTGTCTGCGCCTGTGTTTTTAACTGTTCGATTCTGTCCTCGTAATAGCGCGTAACAGACTCCACCTCTGTTCCCTGATAATAAATTTTCGGATACGTATAACTAAACTGTATCTGTCTGTCCGATACGCTGTCTGACCCGGATGCTTTTAACGGCAGATAAGAACAGTCTGTACAAATCTGAACCGTAATATCGTCGCTTAGCTGTGTTTTTGATACTGATCTTATTGTATCATCCGTCAGCACATTTGTCATCGGTTCGACTCTGGAATTTGTCTGCTGCGGTATCAGTCCTGCCGCAGTGACAACAAGAAACATTACCGCCGCGGCTGCCAGGGGAAATAAAATAGCCGTCTTTACCGCCGGACGTTTCTTCACCTGCACACACTCTGTATAACCCTGACTTTTTTCGTCATCTTCAAACATGCCGGACTCATCCAAAATCACCTGAATCTGGCGCTTCATTTCCTGTTCACCCGGATATTTAATCCTACTCATAATCACTCAGCTCCTTTCTCATCTTTCTCACCATGGAGTAATAGCGGTTTTTTACAGCAGTTTTTGTTACCCCCGTAATCGTACTGACTTCTTCAAATGTGTAACCCTGCTGTGCTTTCAGGTTAAATATCTTCTGGTTTTGTACTTCCTCTTTTTCAAGTAATTGCTCTACCCGCTGTGTTGCCATGCGGTTTGTCACACGTTCCTCAAGATTGTGCGCATCTTCTTTATCATAATCGTCCAAAATTTCAGTCATAAGCATTTCATGGTGCTGGCGGCTTCTCATGTAATCAATCACTTTATTGCAGGCAATTCTTGTAATCCACGTCTTAAAGGACGCCTTTTTACTGTCAAACTGATATAGATTTTTTAATATCTGTATAAATGCTTCCTGCGTAAGGTCTTTTGCAAGCTCCTCATCTGAAGTTTTTAAGTAAATCTCTTTATATATTCTTTTATAATGCCGTTCAACCAGCAGTTCACCTGCCTCACGGTCTTTCCCCTGTAATATGCGCCTGATAAGCGTTTCATCTGTTTCAAACACTTCCTGCCACCTCCTCTTATTCTTTATACGAAACCGGACATGATATAGTTGCAAAAAAAATGCCGTATTTTCATATATTCTATGAAAAATACGGCATTTATGAAAGGAGAAACGTAAAATGGAAAATTTATTTTTCCGTTATAAGCTTATTGATTAGAAATCTACTTCTGTGTCATAATAGCAGCACTTCAGTAATTTCTCCATTTCTTCCTGATTTGGCTGACGAGGATTAGAACCTGTACAGGCATCAAGAATTGCGTTTGCTGCAATTTCAGGAAGCTTCTTTAAGAACTCATCTTCCGGTACAATACCTTCTTCTGCCGGAAGTCCGCCTTCACCATAATGCTTGATGCAGTGCGGGATATTGAGTTCATCATTCATCTTGCGGAGCAGTTCGATGAGTTTATCAATCTTTTCTTCTGTTGTATTACCGCCTAAGTGAATGAAATCTGCAATTTCTGCATATCTCTTGGCAGCTTCCTCATTCTTGGCATTGTATTTGATAACCTTTGGCAGATACATTGCATTGGCAGCACCGTGGATAATATGTCCGCCTTCAAATGCAGCACCGGTCTTATGTGCCATTGAATGAACGATACCGAGTAATGCGTTGGAGAATGCCATACCTGCAAGACACTGTGCGTTGTGCATAGAATCACGGGCTGCCATATCTCCGTTGTATGACTTAATCAGTGTTTCATGAATCATCTTAATTGCATGAAGTGCCAGTGGGTCTGTATAATCGCAGTTTGCGGTTGATACATACGCTTCAATGGCATGTGTCATTGCATCCATACCTGTATGGGCTACCAGCTTTACAGGCATTGTTTCAGCCAGTTCAGGGTCTACGATTGCAACATCCGGTGTGATTTCAAAATCAGCCAGCGGATACTTAATACCTTTTTCGTAATCTGTGATAACTGAGAATGCCGTAACTTCCGTTGCTGTACCGGATGTAGAAGATACTGCACAGAAATGTGCTTTTTTACGAAGCTTCGGCATACCGAATACCTTGCACATTTCTTCAAATGTAATGTCAGGATATTCATATTTTACCCACATTGCCTTTGCTGCATCAATCGGAGAACCGCCGCCAATCGCTACAATCCAGTCCGGTCCGTATTCTTCCATAACCTTAGCACCCTTCATGACAGTGTCTACTGACGGGTCGGATTCGATGCCCTCAAACAGTTTTACTTCCATTCCTGCTTCTTTTAAGTAGTCTTCTGCCTTCTGTAAGAAGCCGTTGCGCTTCATAGAACCGCCACCTACACAGATAATGGCTTTCTTACCTTCCAGTGTCTTTAATGCCTCTAATGATCCTTTTCCATGATATAAGTCTCTTGGTAATGTAAAACGTGTCATAACTCAAAATCCTCCATATACTATGTATTTTGTTGAACGTCCTCACAGGACTTTGTTAATTTTTCAACAATCTTGAGTTTATTATAGTATTATCTGCTGTGAATTTCAAGTGTTTTTTTTGAATTTTTTGTATGTTTTACATAAATTTTTCAATACTTTTATAAAACAGATTTTACAGCCGCTACGACATTTTCCGTTGTAAATCCGAATTTTTCAAACAGTGATGCCGCAGGACCGGATGCGCCAAAGCCTGTCATGGAAACAACTTTGCCGTCTAAGCCCACGTAACGGTACCAGCCGAAGTCTGAAAGCGCTTCGACCGCAACTCTCTTCCGGCATGCCTTCGGAAGAACGGATTCCTTGTATTCTGCTGTCTGTTCTTCAAATGCCTCCATACTCGGCATACTGACAACACGCACGTCCACGCCGTCTTTTGCAAGCTCTGCCTTTGCATTAACTGCCAGTTCTACTTCCGAACCACTGGCAATAATGATGGCATCCGGCACTTCCTTCTTAGAATCCTCTAAGATATAGCCGCCCTTTAACGCTTCCTTTGAAGAACCCTGCATCTGTGAAAGATTCTGTCTTGTCAGCACAAGTGCTGTCGGCTGGTCTTTTGAAGTAACTGCACGGTACCATGCCGCTGCGGTTTCTGTTCTGTCACACGGTCTGTATACACAGAAATTTGGCAGGGAGCGGAATGCCGCAAGCTGTTCAACCGGTTCGTGTGTCGGTCCGTCTTCTCCGACACCGATGCTATCATGTGTAAAGATAAATGTCAGCGGCAGATTCATTAATGCGGACAGTCTTGCCATTGGCTTTGTATAATCACTGAATACAAAGAATGTCGCTACAAATGCCTTTAATCCGCCATGCAGTGCAAGTCCGTTGCCGATTGCCGCCATCGCCTGTTCCCTGACACCGAAATGCAGATTGGTGCCTGCATAATTGTCTTTTGAAAAATCACCGGCATCCTTCATGTTTGTCTTATTGGACGGTGCAAGGTCGGCTGAACCGCCAATCAGGTTTGGCATGAGCTGTTTAATTTCATTTAAAATGCTGCCGGATGTGCTTCTGGTCGCTTCCGGTTTTTCTGCTTTCTTCCAGTAATCTTCTGAATCAAACAGCTTTGATAAATCATATCCGTTGTAATAAGCATCCCATTTTTCTGCCATATCCGGATATTCTTTTCTGTACTTTTCAAATAATACATTCCATTCATCTTCAACTGCTGCTTTCTTCTTGGCAGCTTCGTTGAAATGATCATATACTTCCTGCGGAACAGTAAATGCTTCCTTGCAAGGCCACTCTAAATATTCCTTTAAAGCCGCAACATTTTCTTCACCGAGCGGTTCACCGTGTGCGCTTGCCTTACCCTGCTTTGCAGGACAGCCATAGCCGATCACCGTATTGACCTTAATCATTGTCGGACGGGTTGTATCTGCTTTTGCCGCTTCAATCGCTGCAGCAATTTCTGCAAGATTGTTGCCGTCTTTAACTTCAAGTGTCTGGAAGCCGAATGCTTCAAAACGCTTTGTTACGTCTTCCGTAAATGCAATATCGGTGCTTCCTTCAATAGAAATGTTGTTGGAATCATAAAATACAATCAGCTTATGCAGTCCTAATGTTCCTGCAAGTGAAAATGCTTCTGATGAAATACCTTCCATCATACAGCCGTCACCGCCAAGTACATAAGTATAGTGGTCTACAATATCGTAACCGTCTTTGTTAAATACAGCGGCAAGATGTGCTTCTGCCATTGCCATACCGACTGCCATTGCCATACCCTGTCCAAGCGGGCCTGTCGTTGCTTCAATACCAACGGTATGACCATATTCCGGATGTCCCGGTGTCAATGAACCCAGCTGTCTGAAATTCTTTAAGTCTTCCATAGAAAGATTTCCGTAGCCAAACAAATGTAATAAAGAATATAACAGCATCGAGCCGTGTCCTCCTGAGAGTACAAAACGATCTCTGTTTGCCCATTCCGGGTCTGCCGGATTGTGGTTCATATGGTTTGTCCATAATTCATATGCCATCGGTGCTGCGCCAAGCGGCAGTCCCGGATGTCCTGATTTTGCTTTCTGAATCGCTTCTGCTGATAACACACGGATTGTATTTACTGACAGTTCCTCTATGTTCTTCATAATGATTCATTTCCTCCATTTCTTATTGTGCTGCCTGTACCGGCATTTTTATTTTTTTTATCAATCTTTAAAATCTGCTTCAACAAGGATGGTAACATCTCCGTTTTCGCCGCGTTTTCTCTTTAAACCGCCAAAGAATCTTTTTGAGCCGCGTTTTTCTGCTTTTACAATTGCGTGATTGATAATTTCCTTAATATCATCCATACGGATATTATCTACATTATTACGTAATTTATCAATCTTTAAATAAAGTTCCAGCAGCGCATCATCACTGACTTCATACTGGCGTTTTCTTGCAAATTTTCTTGCCATTTCAACCAGTTCATTGACCGTGTACTGTTTTAACACGATGCGATGATTAAACTTCTGTGTCATTTCCGGGTTAAAATTCAGCAGTACATTCATTTCTGCATCCGAATCCTCCAGAATAACAATCATACGTTCCGTATCCTGTTCCAGACATTCCAGCATTTCACTCATACGCTTCGGCTGGATTGCCCCCGCACCTTCAACAATCAGTGCGGTGCCTTTTAACTTATTCATCGCCTTTGCCAGTCCACGGTTATTGATACTGTCACCGGTCGTCTTTGCAATCTTACGTGTGTGTTCCGGATACAGGTAATTCACCGCACGCACAATGGCTCTTGCAAGATCAGACTTATCTGAGCTTGAATTACCGGAAATGATAATATTGCCGACCTGCGACGTTGAAATCGCCATTTCCTGTTCAAGGCTTTCAAAATATGCTGCCAGCTGGCTTTCCAGTCCCGGCATTTCACGGTATTTTCTGAAAATCTTTGCAAGTTCTCCGCTTAACTTCTTTTCTTCATCAATTTCCGTGCCTTCGCCCATGCCGGTGTAAACTTTCTCCTGCTGTACAGCACTGGCAAGCTTTGCACTGCTGATTGCTTCCAGCGGATTCATATCGGAAAGATGGTCTTCCATCGGCGGAAGCTGCTGTGTATTTAATGAAACTTCCTCACTGACAGCCGCCCGCTGTCTTTGCGCCGCTTCCTGCTCTGCCGCACGCTGTGCCTGTTCTCTTTGCGCTGCTTCTTCCGCCAACCGCTGGGCTTCTGCCTGCTGCGCTGCTTCCTGTTCGGCTATACGCTGTGCTTCAGCTTTCTTTGCAGCTTCCCGCTTGGCTTCTTCAGCTGCACGCTGTGCTTCGGCTAACCGTCTGGCTTCTGCCTCGGCTCTTGCTTTCTGGGCTTCTTCCATGCGCCTCTGAATCTGTACTTCGGCCTCCGCTTTTCTTCTTGCTTCTTCCTCTGCCTGCTGACGACGGACATCCTGTGCTGCTGCTTCTTCTAAGTGTACGGTTGCTTTTCCGGTACGGATTGCAAGATCGGTCTTTGCTGCCCGTAACATCACCTGTGCGTGTGCATGGCGGCTTGCTTCTTTTTCATCAAAGGCTTTGCCTGCTGCCTGTGCCGCTGCTTTCTGCTCAACCATAATGCGCTCGTATGCCGCACTCTTTTCGTCCTTCTCATCTAACATCTTTTCCAACTCTGTCTTTGAGAATTCCCTTGTATTCTGCTTTCCGTATTTTTCTTCACGGACCGCTTCTAACCAGTCTGCAAGGCTTAACTGACCTTCAATCTGTTCATCTTCCTGACTTTCACCGATCGTTTCTTCCTGCTTCGCCGGCTGAGGACGCAGTGCCTCTGCCTCTGCTTTTTCTTCCTCCATGAATTCACTTAAATTTTTAGCGAGTGCCGCCTGTAAATTTTGTGTATCATACGGATTGTTATATGCCGGAATGTCCACTTTAATCTCTACTTCATCTGCCGGTTCTTTGACCGTATTTACAGCCTTCTGCCGGAATGAATCCTCTTTACCTGATAAATCGCCGCAGCTGTCTTCCAGTTTCTTCTTTGCATCTTCTATCAGTTCACGTAAAGATGAGGATGCCTTGTCAATACTTTCAGACAAATCCACCGTTGTATCAGCTTCCTTTTTTTCTGCTTTTGGTGCGGTATCCGTCACTGTCTTTTCTTTTACAAATTCTTCCGCTGAAAATACCGGTTCTTCCGGTGCTTTTTCTGTATCCTGCGCACCGGTGTTCTCATATGTATCGGAATCATCGGATTCGTCATCATCTTCATAGCCTATTTCGCGCATATCTTCTTCTGACTGCGCCCGCGAATGAAATGCCTTCTTAAAGAAAGATTTAATGCCACGGGTACTTTCATCGTCTTCCGGCAGAATAATATCATCGTCTGCATCACTTTCTGCTTCTTCCACCGCTTCTTCAATTTCATCGCTCTGGATTGCCGCAAGCTGCTTTTGTTCCTCAAACATGATTTCTCTGGTTGCTTCTATATCCTGCTTCTGATTCTTAATATCCTTTAAGATTTTTTTCTGTGTATTGGTCAGTTCAACGCCAAATTCCTGCTTTAACTGAATCGCCTTCTCCACATACTGTCCGTCCTGAAACCACAGTACAATATCATCACAGGTCTTGATACATTCTTCTTTTCTGCCTGTTTTGGCATATAACTTTGCCAGTTCAAACATATACTTTTCATCAATTTCATGCTCTTTGTAGTCCTCTAAGATTTCTACAAGTTCATTATCCGAGGCATTCTGTGCCTTTCTTAAATCAAAATACAAAAGAAAACGATTGACATCATGCGGTGACATCTTTTCATATTCTTCATAAAGTTCCTCTGCCGTTTCAAAATCTTCCAGCTTAATGAGCAGCTCCGCCAGCTTATAAACCAGCTTTCTGCCGCCTAAATTTCTGTTGTATGCAAGAATTGCCATATCTCTTGCTTCCAGATAATCCCCTGCCGCTTCCTGTACGTTAATAACAGTTGCCAGCGTGGACCAGTCCTTCACCTTCTGCCAGTTCATTTCCTTGGCAATCGCTGCCGCCTCCTGAAATGACTTCTTGGCAGCAAGCTTTTTAATTTGATCTACTTTTATATTAAATTCATACTTATCCAAAACAAACGCCACCTTTACTGTATATATCAAATAAATGATTTAAACATATTCTATTCAAGTTTATCACAGCGCAGTATTCTTGTAAACTCTTTTAAAAAGAAATGCCAACGTTGAGACGTTTCTTGCCTATAGTGTGAAGTCGAATACTGCCTGCTCATAATCCATGCGCGTATATTCAAGTTCCTCATTTTTTGTACGACTGTAGTAATCGACAACAACCGTCTGCTGTCGGTTATGTACAAGCTTCTGTCCTAAAATGTAATTGACATCAAATCTTCCCGTAATCGCCGGGGTTGCACCTCGTGCCGGAACAATGAGCTGCACGTGGTTAGTCTTTAACAGCTTAAAAATCGGCTCCCAGATATAAATATCCTTTGCCGCACCGAACGGATTATCAATAAAAATGGTCTTGCCCAGTACACCCGCACTGTCTGCCGGCGCATTGATACTTGAAATATAATGAATTACCGCAATTAAAAACTGAATATAAATACCCTGTGACTGTCCGGTTGAACCCACTGCTTCTTCATACCGCAGATACCGGCTCTGGTCTTTCATGCGCTCTCTTTTATAAAGACTTACGCGGATGGCGTTCATATCGGTTACAATCACGGCAAAAAGGCGTTTCCAGCTTAACCGATTGCGGATATATTTTAACCGCTCCTGTGTATTGTCAAAGCTTTCCGCCATCAGGACCGTTTCGTCAATGTATGCCGCCATTCTTTCCTTATAATCGGATTCCTTGGCATACGGTACGGACAGCCCGATAATAGAAATAACCTCATTATCCATCGTAATGCTTGAAAGCTTTGGCAGGCGGTCAAGTTCCGTCTTGATATTACAGCAAATCTGGACACACCGGTTTTCAAAGTTATCCTTGATACGCTCCATATCGGAAATCCCTTTGGATACGCGCTCTTTTTCCAGTGCAATCAGCGTATTGGTTTCGGAAAGTCTGGACTTTAACTGCTTCACGGCTTCAATGTCCTTTGGCACATGAACCGACATTTTAATCTCCAATGCCAGTTCTTTTGCATCACATGCCGTCAGTTCTTCCGTCAGCTTATCCTTTTTCTTTAAAAATTCTTCCAGCTTGCGCACCTCAAGCGCACACAGCTTTTCAAATTCTTTCTGTACCGTTTCATAGCCCGAAAAATCTGCTACATTTATGTCTGTATCCTCCGGCTGTCCTGCCATGGTATCTGCATTTTCCGTTTCTGACGCTTCCGGCACTTCAATGCCCGCTTTGGCAACAATTCTTGACAAATCCTTTTCCATTACGAGGAAATCCTGCATTTTTTCTGTCTGGCGTTTCTGCTCTTTTTCCAGTTCTTTGATCTGTCCTGCAATGCTGTCCTTATAATTTTTATGCTGTACAATGAACTGCTCCGGGTTATCACAGTCAAACGCTTCAAAAGCACCGTACTTTTCTTCAATCTGGCTCTTTCCGTGCGCAATACTTCCCTGCAGACGGTTCATTAATGCATTCTGCGCTTCCAGTTCTTCTGCTGCCGCTTTTTCCTGCTGTACCGCCTGCTCACGTTCCTGCTCAAGCGCACGGAGCGCATCATCCGGATTTGGGACAGCTTCTCCCTGTGCCTCTTTTGCCGCAAGTTCTTCCATTGTAAAATGGCGGCGTGCAATTGCCGTACTGCATTTTCCCATTGCCGCACGGTAATGTCTTAATAATTCTTCTTTATCATGCACATCGGCATTTTTTTCATCCAATGCCTTTTTCACTCCCGCGAAGCGGTTCTCCAGCTGTTCTAATGACAGCGCATGTCCGTCAGCATCCGCTAACCCTGCTACCGCACTGCCATCCGCCGCTGACTGCAGCACATGAATTCCTGCGGACTGTCCGCCGTCGGCTTCCACGCTTATATATGCCTGATAACGCTTGTCAAGACGGCTTTGCAGGCGGTCATATTCTTCTGCCAGTGCATTTTTGCGCTGTAAGGCGGTCTGTTCTGCCTTTTCCTGCGCCTGCATTTCCTGCTCTTTTAAGAGCTGTTCCTGCTTTGCATTTGCCGCCCTCTGCGTGTATTCCTGCTTTTCACGGTACTGTACAAGAAGACTCTCTGCCAGTTTTGCGCACTTTTGCACGTATGGATACCGCTCCCGGTTTTGTGCCAGCTTTTCCTGCACCTGCGCTTTCCGCTCCCGGCCTTTTTTACGCAGGGCTTCCTCCTGTTCCATTTCTTCCTGTAAACGCTGTGCTTCCTTTTGCAGTTCCTCTAAACGCACTGACAGCGCTTCAAACTCTTTCTTTGCCGGTTCTTCTTCCAGCTTTGAAAGTTCCTGTATGCGCACATAGTCATTCCAGACAATTTCTTTTCTGTCGGTCAGTCTGACCAGTTTTTCCTGTACCGCCGCCAGTTCTTCCTGCGCCAGCTTTTCTTCCCGCCCGCGCAGCTTTTCATCCTTTAAAAATGCCATATCCTTTCTGGCATATACAACATACTGTTCATTTTCTGCCGTAAGCTGTGCTTTTGCCGCCTGTGCAGACAATACCGGAATCACATAGGCACTTCTGCCAAAGTCCGCAAGCACCGGGTCTTCTTTGATTCTTGAAAAATCATTTTCAACAATAAATGCATACTCGGCATATGGGAATGCGGCAAGCACCTGTTTTCTTTCATCTTCCGAAAGCCCCGAAAGCCACTCGCTTCCTTCTTTTACATCTTCTCCATACCGTCCTGAAAGATAGCTTTTTACCTTCTCCCGGTGTCTTCCGCCCGCACTGAATATCCCGTGCTTCATATTTTCAAGGAACTGCGTAAGCTGCGTACAGTCAACGGTAAGCTGCTCACATTCCGCTTCCAGTCTGCGGTGGTTATCCAATACAACGCGGCATGCCCGGCGGGTATCCTGTTCCCCATAGACGGCCTTTAACTGTAAAAGCTGCTGCTTTTCTTTCTGTTCCTGTTCTTTTTTGGTTTCCGCCTGTCCTAACTGTTCTGTCAGCAGTTCAATCCGCGCACGGCAGGATGCCTGCTGCTGTCTGCCCTTTGAAAGCAGTGCTTCCACCTGTGAAAGCTGTCCCTCGGTCTGTAACAGCTGTTCTTCCTGTTCTTTAATTTTCTGTGTGCAGGCACTGTATTCTTCGCCTGCCTTTTCCATCACAAGGATTCCTGCCTTTTCCATACAGGCACCCAGTTCTTTTTCTGCCTGTTCAATCTCTTTGGCAGTATGCACTGCAATCTGTTCTGCCGCCGCAGCCCCGCCCAGTAATTCCTGATAATCTGCCTTTGCCTGTGCCGCTTCTTTCTGACACGCCCGGTACTGTGTTTCTGCATTCTGCAATTCTTCACCGGCAGCATTCTTTTTCTGTACAAGCTGTGGCACAATTACCACTGCCAGTGCATAGAGCTGTTTTGTCAGTTCTTCATCCGTTTGTCCGTTTGCCGCAATGGCTGCCAAAAGTTCATCGTAGAGCTTCTGATACTGTAAATATTCGCGGTATTCTACCAGACTTTCCGTTTCTTCCATCTGCCTTTTTAAGTGTTCTTCCTGTTCCTTAAAATATGCCCGCTTCTTCTCATTTGCAGCAATCAGTTCTTCCATTCCCGCAAGAGACGCCTGTTCAGTCAGCACCTCGGCAGTCTGGATCATGCGCTGCTGTTTTAATAATTCTTCCTGTAAATGAAGCAGTTCATCCTTCTGCTTTTCTTCCTGCGCGCGGTATCCCGACAGATTTTGTCTGCACTGCATAAGCAGCTTTAACAGCTGTCCCCGCAGATTTCCCTTTTCTTCATATAAAGAGCGGTATCCCAGAATATACTCTGAAAAAGCATCGAGCAGTTCCATCTGTTTATCATAATTGGTAATCTGTGCATTTTTCTTTGACAGTCTTGCAAGCGTATCCTTAATATCAAGCAGTGTCTGTGCCATCTGACCTTCGTCATTGCCCACTGCCAGCTTATTGTGGAAAGATTTCTGAATAATTTCTTCTATTAATAAATCCTCTACAACTTTACGGCTTGTCTTATAATTGGTTTCAAAATATGTTCTTACATGTCCTTCGGTCTTATTGATGCCGCGGATAATTTCCCATTCGCTCTCATACAGCCCATACTTGCTGATAAAACTCTGATATTCGCCCTTTCGGTCAAATATTTTTACCGAAACATGGAAATCATTATGTTCAAGCTCCCGCAGATACTGCTTTAAACCATTATAAGTAATGCGCTCCCCGTTTTTTGTCAGCGGCAGATTTTTAATATCGTTTTCACCAAACTCCCGGTAAAAAATACAGTAGTTAAAATATTCCACGCTGGCATTGTCACGTCCCGCCGGTGCTTCTTCTGCCGCAGAAAAACGCCCGGATATGCCGTCCGCTTCCGTGCCGTCCGCTTCCGTATCCTTTGCCTTTCTTGCGCAGAATCCCGTTGTCATATATTTATAGCCGTCATTGTTAGTGGTATCTAACTTCCATTCAATCAATGAGTGGATCACTGTATTGCCGCCGCCCGGACGGAACAGCTTTTCAACCGGCTGTTTTTCATCAAGCGTACAGTTCGGAATCACATTTTGAAGCAGCAGCAGCATTAAAAGACTCTTTCCGCCGCCGTTTGCAAGGTCATAAATCGTGTTACGGCAGTGAAAACGCATCATAAAGTCATCGTAATACTGCGTACCGAAATTGTATTTTACATTGTTTACACGGATTCTGTTAATCTGCGGCATGTTCGTCCCTCTCCTCTCCTGACTGGTCTAACAATTCCATGATTCTTCCTCTGGATTCGTCAAAATAATTTTCAACAACTGCGCGGAAACGGTCTGTCGGATAGTACCGCTCCTGATTGTCACTTAATAACTGCTGGCTGACTAAAAAGTTGCAGACCAGCTTTACAAAACCCGACTTGGAATTCTTCGCCGCCCTTAATTCCGACAATTCCACGGTTGCCACCGGCAGGCTGTCCCAGCTTAACGCAAGGCTGCGGAAGCTGTTTTCCTCAATTTCACTTAAAACAAAGCCGTTTTTCTTATCCACAATGCCTGCCGTTGTATCGTCCACCTTGCGGACAATGTCTTCCACGCGGACAAATTCGGCATACGTTGCACTGATGGTATCCGTATAAAACTCCATAATAATATTATAGATGATAAAATACGCCAGATAGAGTTCACCGTTGGTACGCAGTCCCAGCTCCCGGCGCAGCGCTTCATTGCTGTAGCCAAACAGGCTGCCGTGCGCTTTTGGCGCGGCAAACAGCGAATTATTATATTCATAAACCGAAAGTTCCATTTTCTTTAACGACAACAATACCATATCATACACTTCCGGGTTGGTACTGTATTCCTGATACAGGGCAGCATTTGTCCCCTGCTCGCTTACCGTTTCCCCCGCCGCCAGTTTTGCGGATATTTCCAGTGCCTTTTCTATATTTCTGCTTTCCATTACTTTGTTTCCTTCCGTTCAAACACCAGTTCAGACTGTTCCATTGGCTGTTCGTCCTGCGCTCCTGCGGATTTTGGCATAATCGTAAAATGTACCGGTTCACGGTCTGCAAATGCGCCGCTTAAAATGTCATCGAGAAAACTCTCGTTTTCCGTCTGACCGCCGATGACATACTCCTGTTTCTGACACAGGTTGACAAAAAAAGAATAGTAATCCGCATTTTTTAAAATATCCGGCGAATACATTCTGCTCATTGCCGCGCCAAATTCCGAAAGCGTAAACGTATCTCTCTTTTCAAATGCCGCCAGCAGATTATTCATTAAAAATGTATAGTTTTTACGAATACGCTGATCTTCCATTTCATCTGCAAACTGAATTTCCTGCGGCGGTTCTTCTTCTACTTTCTCCGCCGCTTCTGCCTGCTTTGGCTTCACGGTCAGTGCCTCGTCAAGTGAATCCAGCGTAAACCGCTTCTTTATATGCGGCAGTAATACCGGCGACAAAAGCTGTTCTAACAGCCCCGCATTGTCGCTGCGGATTAAATCTGTCAGAAGCGCCCCAAAATGGATATGGCTTCTTAACCGTCCGAGTTTTGCCCGTTTCACGGCTTCTTCTGTCATCTGCTGCATCTGTGTACATGCCGATAAAAGCTGTCCGTGCCTTGTCATGGCTATCTGTAACTGGCTGTCCAGCTCGTAAATCTCCTTTAAAGTACGGTAATAGCTCTCCGACTGTACCGGTTCGGCTTCCATCTTTGCAAGCGCACCCTCTATAAAATCTTTATTTTTCTTAAACAGCTTTTCTTCTTCATCAAACCAGCGCATACCCGTATGGACAAAATCTTCATACGCTTCAATCCCCGCAAAGACATCTTTGCCGAGCAATTCCATAATCTCATTTTTTCTGCGCTGTAGGCGTGCCACTTCTTCATTAATCCGCACAATCACATCTTTGCCGCCCTGAAAATTCTGTGCCTGTATCATTTTTTCTAAGAGCAGCTGCTGCACACTGATTCTGCTTTCTTCTTTAATTTCTTTCGTATCCAGATAGAATTCAATTGCATCGGAACTGATGGAATACCATACCGTATGATCACGGATGGCACTTTCCAGTACCTTGATGCGTGAAATACATTTTTTCTTTTCAATAGGATCATAATATGGAAATGTAAACGGTCTGCCTTCATTTTTAATTTTATCAAAAATGTAATCGGCAAGTTCTTTGTATTCCTGTGCTGAAAGATTCAGCCCAAAGTCCCGTTTGAGCAATGATGTAATAAAGTCCAGATATTCCGGGTAAGTGACGTCCTTTTCTTTAAAGTTATTCTCCTCAATAAAAAAGCGCAGAATCCCCATGACAATATATCCCATGTCCAGCATTTCATATCTGCCTTCCTGAAACTGGGCAAAGGATACATCCATCAGCTTAAAAAAAGGATAATATTTTTTGAGATTGAGCATACGCTCTTTGTGTTCTGTAATAATATCGTTTAACATAGTATCCTACAATTCCGTTCTGCCGTCCAATGCACGCAGCAGTGTCACTTCGTCGATATATTCCAAATCGCCGCCAACCGGCACACCGCTTGCAATGCGGGTTACTTTAATGCCTGTCGGCTTAATCAGGCGGCTGATATACATCGCTGTCGTTTCACCTTCAAGACTTGAATTGGTTGCAATGATGACTTCCTGCACATCGCCTTCGAGCCGTTTCATCAGTTCCTTTAACTTAATGTCGGACGGACCGATGCCAAGCATCGGGCTGATTGCACCGTGCAGTACATGATAGACACCCTCATACTTTCCGGTCTTTTCATATGCCGCCATATCGCGTGTCTGTTCCACCACCATAATCGTACTGTGGTCGCGCTTTTCATTGGCACAGATCGGGCAGATTTCATCATCTGTCAGCGTAAAACATTCTTTACAGTATTTAATATGCGCTTTGGCATCCGTCATGGCAGATGCCAGTCCCTCAACTTCTTCTTTTGGCATATTTATAATGTGAAATGCCAGGCGCTGGGCGCTTTTTGCCCCAACCCCTGGTAATCTCGACAGCTGTTCTATTAACTTGTTCATATGACCGCTGTAAATGTCCATTAGAACAGGCCTCCTGTCAGTCCTGAAAGTCCTCCGGTAATCTTAGACATCTGCGCCTGTGATTCTTCTTCACACTTGCGGAGTGCTTCGTTGGTTGCTGCCATAATTAAATCTTCTAACATTTCTACATCATCCGGATCTACGGCTTCCGGGTCAATCTTGACCTTTGTAACCTCTCTTTTACCGGTAACGGTTACTTCTACAACACCGCCGCCTGCTGCCGCACTGAATTCCTTTGCTTCCAGCTCTGCCTGCTGTGTTTCCATCTGCTTCTGCATTTTCTGTGCCTGCTTCATCAGATTGTTCATGTTGCCCGGCATACCTCCCGGAAATCCACCTCTTTTTGCCATTAGATATATTCCTCCTTATCATCTACTTCTATTTCCATATTAACGGATTCTCTGATATCTGTAAATCGATTTTGAAAATCTTCTCCATCCTGTAGCTTTGTAACAATCAGATTCACATGGATTCCTGTACGCTCCTCAATGAGCGCAGCCAGTTCTGCCTTGTCATCTTCCCTTGAAAACAGCTCATAGGCTGTCGGGGAAGACGTCATCAGTTCCAGACTCTGCCCATCCTCTGCAAGCGTTACATGTGAATTTAATAAATGGGTGCGCTTTAGCGGTTCTTCAATCGAATGGACAATGGAGTCCCACTGCTTTGCCAGCTGCTTAATATCCTCCGGCATTGCCTCTATTACGCGCTTTTGTACCGGCTGGGACACTGCCATGCCTGCATCGCTGCTGGCATGGCCTGCCGCACCCGCTATATCTGCCATACCGCTTATGCCCTGTGTACCTGCCGCAAACGGAGTACCTGCCGCCACGCCGTTTTTTAACGCTTCCATGGCTTCCTGCATTTCCTGCTCAAGCAGGGTGATGCGGCTTATCACATCACCCATATCCTGCCGCTGTTCCATCGCCGGACGCGTCAGCTTAATGAGTGTCACTTCGACTTTAATACGCTTCTGTGTTGAGAATTTCAGCTCATTAGCAAGCTCTGACAGCACGCGGATATAGCGCATCAGTGTATCGACATCGACCTGTTTACTGTCTTTTTTTAACTGCTCTAAATTATCTGCCGAAACATCAATAATGTCTTCCGCCTTCGCTTCATCATCCGTTGTCTTTACAAGCAGCAGATTTCTTAAATACCATACAAAGTCACTGACAAACTGTCCTAAATCCCTGCCCTGCATAATAATCTGCTCTAAAAGCTGCATGCACGCATACGTATCCGCCTTTAAAATGTACGACAGCATTTCGGCAAATACCGCCGTGTCCACCGCACCAAGCACCTCTAACACATTTTCATACTTTAAATCCTGTCCGAGGTAAAAGGCGATGCACTGGTCTAACAGACTTAACGCATCTCGCATGGAACCGTCCGCCGCCTTGGCAACATACCGGATTGCCTTTTCTTCGACATTGATATGTTCCGCTTCCATCAGCTGCGATAACCGCCCTGCAATCGTTTCAATAGAAATGCGGTGGAAATCATAGCGCTGGCAGCGCGACAGAATCGTAACCGGTATCTTATGTGCCTCCGTTGTCGCCAGAATAAAAATAACGTATGCAGGCGGTTCTTCCAGTGTTTTTAACAGTGCATTAAATGCCCCTATGGAAAGCATATGCACTTCATCGATGATATAAACCTTATACCTGCCCTCCGTCGGTGAATACTGGACTTCGTCACGGATTTCACGAATATTGTCAACACCGTTATTCGATGCGGCATCGATTTCAATGACATTCATGGAACGCCCTTCAGCAATCGCCTTACAGGTCGGACATTCCCCGCACGGACTGCCGTCCACCGGATGCTCGCAGTTGACCGCCTTTGCAAAAATCTTTGCCACGGTTGTCTTACCGGTTCCGCGCGTTCCGCAGAAAAGGTACGCATGCCCGATTCTGTCTGCCCGTATCTGATTTTTTAATGTTGTAACAATATGTTCCTGTCCTTTGACATCTTCAAATTCCAAAGGACGCCATTTTCTGTATAATGCCTGATATGCCATATTTTCTCTCATTCTGCCGCCACGGACGGCGCTTTTCTAAAAATACCGCTGCGAACTGCTTTTACTTTATAAATGTAAAAAAAGCCACCACATACTATGTGTTACACGTAATATGTGTTACATATAATATGTGCTGACGAAAACAATTCTCATCATAAAACCGCGCACCGGACGTCGTACAGCTGTCCACAGACGTTACCGGTACAGTTAGCTCGGCCCAGGCACCCTTCCGGCACACAGGAGGTTTCACTTAATGCTGCTTCATTCCTGACCTGACATGGTTCATGAATTCCTGTTGCGAAAGACCCAGACGTCAACACCACTTATACCGGGCAGCTCTACAGAAAACTGCCCTCGGCCCGATATCACCCCTGCTATAGCGGATTGCAGGTACAAGGCGCCGCTAATGCCCCGGCTGCGCGGTTCTTTGATTATACCTTTTATGGCCCGGATTGTCAAGATTGTCAGACCATCTTACTCCAGCGAGATACTTCCTATAAATATCTCTTTAATGCTTCGACTAAAATTGCATTGTCTTTTTCATCACGGACTGCCAGACGGATATAATTTTTCCCATCAAATCCCTTCTTTGTGGATAAATCTTTAATCAGAATATTTTCCTCTAAAAGATCTTCTGCCAGCTTACGGCTTGTAACTCCACAAGTAATTTCACACAGTACGTAATTTGCCTGTGTCGGCAGCACTCTTAAACCGGACAATGCCTGTAAATCCTTGATGTATGCAGCTCTTGTCTGCTTGAATTTTTCAATTGCCTTGACATAGTCCTTTGCATATTTTTCATAAATCTGAAGATAAAATTCTGCAAAAGAATTGATATTCCAGATGGCAACATCCTTTTTCATCTCTGCAATCAGTTCCTCATCGCTGCTTGCAAGTACACCCAGACGCAGCCCCGGCACACCATAAGATTTTGAAATACTCTTTACCACAATCAGATTCGGATTTTCTTTTAAGATTTCTGCATCTAATAATGTCGTCGTTTCTTCTTCATCGACAAAATCCACAAAGGATTCATCAACAACAAAACGGATATTTTTCTTTTCACACCACTCAGACAGCTTTAAAACATCTTCCCGTCTGATATAATTTCCCGATGGATTGTCCGGATTAATCAGTGTCAGCACCTCAATATCCTTATCCTCATAGAAATCCATCAGATCTTTAGCAGTATAACGAAATTCGTCATTGGTTACAAAATACGGAACAACATCTTTTTCTGCCTTTCTGTTCGGATACTCCTGAAATGTAGGAAATGCCATGCCAAGTCTGCCTGTGAAACGCTCCATCAGGGACTTAATCAGTTCTGCTGCGCCATTTCCAACAATCACCTGGCTTGCATGCAGTCCGAAAATCTTTGCGGCAATCAGACTGTTTACACCCATTCCTGACGGATATTCACCCAGCAGACGTTCAAAATTGGTCTGCATTTCAGAAACCAGTTTCTTATTCGGGAAATACGGATTTACCAGATAACAGAAATCTATCAGCTTCGGATATCTCCAGTAACCGCCAAAACGTTTCTGCATTTTTTCCAGCTTTTCTTCTTTTCCGGCAAGCAGGGATTCTGCAATATCCAAATCCTGCACATCATCAATTTCATACCACTTTTCACCGTTTAACTTAACCGCTTTAATTTCCAAATCACCTAAAAATGTGATTACTTTTAATACCTGTTCATAGTATTCGTTCAGTCCCATTGCATTACAGTATGCTTCCAAAAAAGGCACGTAATATTTTTCCGAGAAATTTTTGCTGAACTTATAAAGATTTACTGTCTTGTAATATTCATCTGTCTTTGTAAAATCAAATTCACGTTTGCTGACAAATGACGTAATATTGTCGTCTTCATCAACCGTAATACAGGTTCCGTCCATCCAGCTTTCAAACTTATCTACCAGCACCAGTGACGGATACGGCGTGTCTACAAGCTTTCTGATAACTGCTTCTTCATATACAAGATCGGATTCCAGTAATAATGTATCATCCTGTAACAGGTATTCCTTTGCCAGATATAAAGAATAAATGTTATTGGTCTTATCATATACGTCATTGACAACATACTCTACCGGTGTCTTTAATCCCAGTGAATTAACATAGTCCATCAGCTGCTGTCCTTCATATCCTACAACAAGCACAATTTTGTTTAAATTTAACTTTTCAAGGTGCATCAAAGTCTTATGAATCATCATCTCACCATTCACTTCAACCATGCACTTTGTCGCATTACTTGTTAATTCCTTTAATCTTTTGCCCATTCCGGCAGCTAAAATAATTGCCTGCATTACACGCTCTCCCTATTCTTTCAAACTGTATCGTTATTTTTTACAATTTTAAATTTAAGAATTGTTTATATAAACTCAGTTTATTATAAATCAGTTTTATGAAAATGTACAGCAGTTTTATTTACATTTTATTTACCCTTCTTTTACTTACTTTAAATTTTCTGACGGAGCGCTCCCAGATGAGCCGTAATACGTTCTGCATAGACCTCGGCTTCCTTTTCAATATCCTTACAGGACAAAATCTCTCCGGGGTCATTTGCCGTGAGCATCCGGATTGCATGGGCAGGAAGCGCAAAGCCTTTGTTAAAATGAAGGGAGCTAATCAGCTGCTCCGCTAAGATATCAGAACCGCTGTAGCCGGATACGACAATGGAAAACAGCAGCTTGTCCTTAAAATCGACCTTCCGGTACAATGCGGTCAGACGGTTGATAAATGCCATAATATTTGCGCTGACCGAGTCGTTGTAATTTGGACTGAGTATCATGAGCGCATCACTTTCAAGCAGTGCCGGATAGACCTGTTCCACCATGACACCGCCGTAAAAACACGAACCCTTTTCACTGTAATGCAGGCAGACCTCAAACGGACAGCCAAGACAGTCTGCAACTTCCCCGTTTCTTAGATTGATTTCACGGATTACAATTTTATCTTCGGGAAGGAACTTGCGTACCAGCTTCCAGAATAAACAGGTATTGCTCTTTTGTTTATTGCCCGCATAAATGCACAGCAGGCGTGCCGGTCGGTCTGTGTGTGCCGGAATACGCCCGTCTGCGTATTCCAGTGCATGACAAACCGCCTCTCCTGCATTTGCAAAAAAAGCTTCTTTTAATGAAAGGTTTCTGTGCATTGCATTTTTTATCTGGTTTTTTAACGAGCCGGTTGCCTCTGCAAAGGTGTGTCCCGGCAGCATACAGCCTGCGCGGTTTAGTGAAAATGCGATTTTTTTCGCCATGTTTTTTGTATACAGTTCATTTTCCCCATCAACCAGAATTGCCCCTGTACAGCCCAAAAGACAGTCCGTATGATAATCCATTTCCTTTAAAATGGCATAAAGCCGCAGATTAATCCCCGAACGGTCAAGATGCACCGCAAACACAATGCAGCTGCCCGGCTTTTTTTGCGTTTCGCACCAGTATAGAAAGTCTTTCTCATCACGCAGAATAACTGCCGCTTCCGTATCCTTTTTATCACCGGATACTTTTTTTGCATTTTGCAGTACCGTATCAATCAGCTGTCCGTATCTTTCCGGTACGGCGCCTTCTATCGGACAGACCACTGCCAGCATTTGTTTCACCTCTTTTCCTTTCTGTCTGTTAGCTTACAGTTACGCCCTTTTACTACCGGTTTCTTATTACAAATCTTTTATCAGCAGTTATCACTGATTTCTTCCAGTTCACGATAGGCGGACCGAATCCGTTCATAGAGCTGTCCCGGCAGTTCCTGACACTCTGTTTCCAGACCTTCTTTCGTGTACTTATTTTTACAGCCGAAATAGATTTCATGCAGTGCGACCGAGCCGTAGTGGTCTGCGCCCCGCATGGTCAGCAGAATGGAAATGGCGGCAGATGAAAGCGCCGGTGCAATATATGGCTTAAAGCCCAGCGCGCGCACGCTTAGATTTGCCTCTGCCGCCAGCTTTGAAAGTTCTCTTGATTCTTTGTCGTGATACTGCGTAATACTGTCTGCAACCACCAAACTTTTTCCATGCGGTCCGAAAACCCGCCCTTCTGTTAAAAATAATCCATATTTCCCCGGATTTTTCTTTGCATAATAC
>OGKT01000116.1_pt1 | contig 33048 bp, 32 predicted proteins | sample 1572581 | NCBI WGS metagenome assembly OGKT01 (sample SAMEA2581881, study PRJEB24529) | metagenome | biome: Human gut stool | place: China | collected 2011 | reverse complement strand
AGGTCAGTCCGCATCCTATCACAAACAGCGACAGAACAAAGAAGTAGAAACTGTTGATCCTGCTTCCCGGTATGAACATCAGGGCACCGATGCCGAAGAGAACCAGTCCTGTTATCACTCCCCTCCTGTAGCCCCACTTCCGGATAATCCATCCGGAAGGCAGCGCCATCAGAAAGTAGGCACCATAAACGGCAGCCTGCGTCAGGGCCGACATCGCCTTGCTGATATGGAACGACTCCTGGAAATGCGGATTCAGCACCTCCAGGATGCCATGGGCAAAGCCCCACATAAAGAAGAGACTGCTGATGATGAGGAAGGGCACCAGATAGTTATGCCCTTCGTATCGGTTCTATCACACCGTTGATAGACGGATTCACCATACCCGGGAACATCGCAATCTGGGCTTCGAAAGATGCCCTGTATGCAGCAGCAAAGGCATCAAGGTCGTGCGCCAGAATCGCCTTCCAGCAGACATCAGCTGCATCAGCCAGCGCCTTCACCTTCTCAGGCGTGATATCCTTACCTTCCACCACACTGCATCCCGGTCTTCTCGGTTCCATCGGAATCATCACCAGATGGCCTTCCAGGAATCGGAGAGTCATCTCATCCTGCGTACTCTCAATCTTCTCCGGCCAGAAGTTGTTGTCATAATAATGACGCACCAGACCGGGAACACAGATACCGATAGAATCCTGGGCACCCGAGATGATACCATCATGACGCTCCGGATTGTTCTCAAAGCAGAATACCAGTCGGGCAAGCATCTCCGGATCCATCTTCGGCAACTTCACCGGCCAAATCTTCTGAATCACCTTACGGGTAGAGGTAGACAGACCGCAGCGGTCGCGCACCTCAAAGGTCGGTTCCAGCGAGATGGTAATTGCCCATCCCGGATGATACATGCTTACATAAGGTCACCATACTGTGATGCCTGCTGGAAAAACTCCACATGACCGGAATGTAAAAGGTCGTAACACCCGCTCACAAAAACTTTTTTCTTCATTATGATTATCATTGATAATCGAAGTGCAGACAGGCATCCTCATCTAGCTGATTACCTATCTGCATCTCGATAAACATAAACAGAGTTATTTCAATTAATTATTTGATTAATTTATTTTTTATATTTTAGTCTCCAGAAGAAGTGCCAAGTACGGAACAATGGCTCACAAAGCGCCTCTGCAGGATAATATCGAACGAAGTGCATATTTCTCCATATCTTCAGGAAATACTTCTTCCCCATACTCTGATGCGTAAACCCACCATACTTAGAGAAGTGCCTACCGAAGTTACCACCATCCAGAATCTCTGCCAACAGCAACCTCCCACGCTTCTCATCCACTGGCACTATCATCTTATCCTCAGACAATCCAAGCACCTCCTTCAGAACATACATCACCGCCCCTGCAAACTTCCACAATCCCAAATACTTCAGTTCTCTCTGCGCCACATCTAAAGCTGTAGAGGCATAAGAAGTAACAACAGTAGTAGAACCAGCAGAATTATCCCCCTCTATAGAAAGGCGGTCCCATCCCGCACAATCTGGCGAGACCTTTGATGGTCCGCCATCCTTAGCGCGTAGCGGTTCCGAGCACCGAGTAGGGCGGTTTCCTCCCTCTCCCCTGAGGGTGAGAGGGTCGGGGTGAGAGGTGGAGCCCTCTTTAATGGTAAAGAGGGACGGGGTGATTTTAGAAGAATTTTGATAGACTTTATAAAAGTCGCAAACAACGTAGTAATAGTCAATAATTTGCCTCATTCCAATCCCTTCATCAAAGAAATGGTGATATAGATGCGTCAGCTGATAAACAACATTAAATGCCGTCGTTGGTATAGCAATATCCCCTGCCCCATCGGGCAACCCCACAATATGCGAACATTGCAGATCCGCATTCCTTCGAAACCATTTCTGCAATCTGGCATGATAGATAGGATTATTCATGGAGCAAGGAAAGAAATGCAGCTCCACCGGAACTCCATCAAGAGAAGTCTCTAGATGCTGCAGTCTGATATCATCCCCTAGTTCAAACTTCTTTTGAGTATACTCCATAATCCTCTCCCTACTAGCATCAATCCAAACATCAATATCTCCAGGAGTACGAGAATATGGATTCGGATACATCAAGGCATTCCCCTGCCCTTTCAGAATGCAGCACCTCAATCCATCCTCTCTCAGCATCGAGAAGAGCTTACCAGCCACAGCATTCACCTTCATGTTCTGCCTGCGAATCTGTTGCGCCTTACCCATCCAAGTCATCAGCAGCTCCCTCCCTATCGGGTTCAGCCTCAGCTCCTCAGAATACTCCTTCCCCAATCGCTCTATACCCTCAAAAGAAAGCCCGAGAAGTGCCTGCTTAGAAGCAAAGGAATACAGCTCCTGCCAATCCATACCAGCAATCATCCTGCTCATATTCCTCTTATATCCAAGGCAATACTTCAGGAAAGCGAAAATAGCAGTTATATCATTCATTCAACTATTTATATCTATATTAAATTATTAATGCTGTCGCACCATTTTACGTCATAATGATGTATATTTGCAGTCAGAATGATTATTAATTAAACATTTTAGGCTTATGGCACAGACAGCAATGACAGTCCGTATGGACAACCAGCAGAAAGAGGTGAAACCTCAGAACTCCCCCTCGATGAGATCAATGAAGAAATCAGAGAAGTCAGACGATTAAGAAAAGAACGCAAAGGTATATAAAAAAGTGGTTGAAAGAAGTAAACTTCCACATTTAAACGTTTATCTTCGTTCCCAATCCGTAAGCCAATCAACTTACAGATTGGGAATTATTGCTTATAAGTTTTTTATCAAGAATTTTATAAATTCATCCTTGACATTAGAGATTTCTCCCTTGTCATAGATTGTAAGAAGAGTTACATTCATACCATCCTCACTAACTTTTACATTAAGAGTTAGGATTCTTGCACCACCACTTTTGCCTTTACCCTTGTCAGCAATGGTCATTCTTATCTTACGAACGCCACCACCAAGGTCATCTCCAACAAGAGGATTCTTGTAAATTTCATCTAACCAAGCATCATAGTCAGATTTCAATGAATGATATTTTTTAGCCAAACGTTTAAACTGTCTTTTAAACTCAGAGCCATATTCAACATGTATTTTCATGTCAATCTTCCATTTCTAAATCTTTTAATAAATCCCTTGCATCTGGTAGCTTTCTTCCTTCCAACTTAGCAAGTTTCACTTCCTGCAATGCTCTTGTCAAACTTTCCTTCACAAAAGCTTGCTGCTTCTGTGTCTTTGTCAAGACAGGCTCTTTTACAACTGTAGTTGACACAACACCACGAAGCATATTAATAGCCTTACGAATGTTTTGCAGAGGCTGGTTAGTATCTACCGTAACTAATATCTGTTTCATAATCTTCTCCTTTTAAACGTTTTACTGAATTAGTTTGCAAAAATACTTTTTTCCCCTCACACCGCCAAACTTCTTGCATTATTTTAACGTTAAAGGTCTATATTCCAGTCCATTCTTGTCATTATCATCAAACCATTTCTGAAAATCACATTATTATTTAGTTTATATAACGTAAGTATTCGGTATTACCTCACATTACCGATAAGCATATGAGGTTTAGCCCTCCACCAGCTAATAGCAGTGGAGGCTATACCTTGATTTGACTAAATTTTAATTTCATTTTTATTGTTCTTCATCTTCCCAAAACTCAGGAAGAAGAGTATAAAGTTTGTCCTTTGGCGTTGTCTTTATGTTTGTCAATACATAACAGAGCCAACGCTCAGGATTTTTACCCAACACCTTGCAAGCTCCAAACAATGAGTACATCATTGCAGCTCTCTTGCAGGCATCCAAATCACGGCAGAACAAATAAGCCTTCTTGCCCATCACCATATCACGAATCAACCTCTCTGTATCCGTGTTGTCTATCGGCATCTCCGGGATATCCAAGTAATGGGTCAATTCGTCATAATTGCTAATCAAGTAATTCAACGCCTTGAAGATAAGACTATCCCTTGGCACTTCAAGAATCGCATTAGCCGCCCAGAGTTTGAAAGTTTCCCATAAAGGACCAGCTTGCTCTTGTCTAAACTTAGTCTTTTCTGCTCCTGTCAATCCTTTCTTCTTTATTATCTCTTCTACCAGATAGGCATCTTGGTAGAAGAGTAATGCTATCTGAGCCAACGTTGGATTTTCCTTCAAAGCCCGTTCTGCCGTTCGACGAGCATGAGCCACACATCTACATAGGATAAGACCTTCTATCTTCTTCATCCAATCATATCCTGCGTAAGCATCACACATAAAGACATTGCCAGTCCAATCCTTCAGATTGTCCATGATATCAGCCTGACCTCGACCACACTTGTTCTTGGTGTTGACGAGGAAAATTGGTATTCCTGTTATCACTGAGCGATACTGAATCATGTAATGCCCCACCGTCTTATGCTTTTCGCAATTGATAATCGGGAAAGGACTTCCGTCACCAGCCAGCAAAGAGCTAGAAAAGACCCTTTCCTTTTGTAGTTCATACAAAGGTTCCAGCATCTCACATGTTGCCTGATGCCAATCATCCACAGTGGCTGGAGCCATCGGAAGACCATCCTGTTTCATCTTCTTTATCTGTCGATTGAACGGCTGATGTAGCACAAACTTTCCTGTTTCTATCTTAGCAATCAACTCTGGAGTAGCATAACTCTTCCAAAAGAGACCTTCATAGCAATCCGCCTGTTCTGTCGGACCATCCGGATCATCCTTTCTCCTCACAACCGGACGAACGACTGGTTGGACAACATATGGTGCAGGAGCAGGCAGAACAAACTCCTGTACATCTTTGCCCACCACGTCATATTCATCCTCATGTCCTTCATAACAATCAGGCCAAATCACTTGTTCCACTAAGCGAGGCAAGCTGGCCGGAAGTTTATTTCTACCATGCCCTTTCTTCTGACCATCGCTCTTCAACAGTTTAAGGGTTTCCTGCTTTTGCCTGTAATCACGGCAATAGTCACGACATCTCTCAAACTCCTTCTTGGTTTCTGGAGTGAGATTCAAAGATTGCATTGCTCGCTCATACAAACTTTCACGTTGCTCTGGGGTAAAGACAATACGCTCACGTTTTTGAGTAAACAACATCCGCACAAGCGAGGCTACCTGATCTGTCTTAGCCTTGTTCTTGGCTTCTGCCTTTGCAAGTTTTTCCTTAATTTCTTCCTTTAGAAGCGTTTGCGTTTCCTCGGCAGCCTGCCGATACTTAGCAAGCAATTCCTGACCTTTTGCCGAATCCTTGTCCATCAAAGCTATAAAAGCTTGAAGGAAGGTCTCAAACATGTCAGCCAATCTTGTCAATGCTGTTTTCTCTGTTTTTGCTCGAAGTTCAGCTATGCGCTTGTTTGCACGCTCCTCTATATTCTGTACTATGGTGTCTGCCTTCTTAACTATCTCCTTCTCACGGGAATCAAGTTCCTGCTTACGAGATTCCAAAGCTTTCTTTTGCTCTGCAAGTTCTGCTTCCACCTCTAGCCTGATACGTTCTTTTGCAGCAGCAACCTGTCGAGCCACTTCTTCGTCAATCAACTGTTGACGAGAAGCACGCTCGGCATCCAATGCGTGTTCTGCGAGATCTGCTCTTTCCACAGCAGTGGCAACCTGACCTCGCACATTGGCATATTTCTCTGCCAAAGACGCACTTTTCCCTGCATTTTGTTGCTGTTCAAACATATCGTTTACCTTATTGTTTACCATACAAAGGTACTAAAAATTATTGAGAAAAACGAATATTTTGATTGATATTTACGCCTAAATATCAGCTATTTACGCTAATAAAAACTAGTTCTCCGATGGTGTTTCTTCATACCATTTTTCACCCAGAATCAAAAGGGTAAATTCATCCGGAGTCAATGTTGTCGTACGATTATCATTATTAAAATGAGGCATTTGAAAACGCCCCTCGCTCAACTTTCTTGCATAAAGAGTCAGTCCATCGCTCTCACGATGCAAGACCTTAGCAGTCTTGCGAGTCTTACCTATAAATATAAAGGCTTCATCTTGGGTGAGGTAACGGCCGAACTCCTCATTCACGATTCCTTGGAGTCCCTGAAACTGCTTGCGCATATCGACTGGCTCCATGCACAAGTAGTACTTCAGGTCATCCGTCAACTGACAAACTCTAGCCATAAGCCTACACAGTTATACTAATGTAGGCTCGAAGCTGTTCGATACTGATGTCAGCAGGGAGAATTAGTGTCACACCATTGGGATAGCTTAATTTTAAATAAGGATTGCGACGGTTGCGAGCATTTGCAGACTCACGCATCTCCTTCGCCTCATTGGCACCGATTACAACCTCGGCGAACTTTGGCTTGCTGTTTAATTGTTTCTTGCCTTGTACCATAATTTGAATAATTTAAATTCACGGTGCAAAGGTACGAAACTTTATCTAGGCACACAATACGGCATTCACCGAATACTTACACATGAGGATGCGCATTGGTAGCAGAAGGTTCACCATGGGTAGCCCAGCGGGTATGGGCGATACCCACATGGCCGTTGCAATCCTTCTCGGCAGCCATCGCCTCCAGGTTGCTCACCTTACCCTTTGTCTTGTAAATATTCAGCTGATTCTGACTATTAATCAATGCCACACCAGCGCTGTCATATCCACGATACTCCAGTTTCTTCAAGCCCTCGATGAGGACAGGATAGGCATCATTCTGGCCAATATATCCAACTATTCCACACATAATATTGTTACTTCCTTTATAAATTTGTTATTTTTGGGATGTTCAGACAACCAACGGTTGAATTTACTTTTACTCTCGTTATTCATAAATTAAATATTGTAAGAATTCTCTTATAGTTTAGTATAAAACGGATTAAATGATATATGAGTCATTTTCATAGTTGCATATCTCGTCTATAACCTCAAATAAATCCTTGAAGAAAGCAAAAGTTTGTGGAGTATTAATTTTGCATATATCCTTTGCAAATCCCACTTTCTTAGAATCTTTAATTTCAAAGATTCCCTCTATTTCTGTTTCCCTTATCATATCATGACTCTTCAAGAAATCATAGCCAAAATAATGCTCTATTTCAAATTTATTTAGGGCTTGTTCCTTCTTTAAATATTTATCCATTTCACCAGGAACAGGAATACACAAACAATAGATATTTGCATTCTTATGCTTTTTGACAATTCCAGATTTTAATTCTATATAATCTCTGTTCAAATAGCCATAACAATTTAAGCCTGCAGAATCATGATCAACAATTCCGATTATAGCTTCATAATCCTTACTATAAGGCAAAGAAGTTAAAAGGGCTTTTTTGACTTCTTCCGCAGAACCTGTCTCACCATTTTCTGTTGCCATTTGCACTTTCCAATAAGGAACACAACCATCTGTGAGTACCATATAAGCATGTTCCAATATGACAGCATCAGTTTTGCCCTCAACCAATAATTTAACCTTTCGGTTTGGAGTAACTTGGTCAAGCAAAGAAAAACGGGTTTTAAAAATAGGAGATTCTATGAGGTTCTTCCAAATAGGATTCATAGAGTGATACTTCTTCTTCAGGGTATTGCGAAGTTCCGAATAGTTTTCCTTATTTAGGAAATCCAAACTCAGTAATGCCAAAAAGTTTAATAATGGAATTTTGCCTATTGTAGGATTAAATATTACTTCTTCCAAAGGTTCTTGCTCTTGTATTCGTTTTGAATCAAGAGTAAAAGCCAATTGCAATAATTTATAACCTTCTATTGGTATTAAGTCATCCCTTCCAACATTATTGTTTGCTTTATTGGATATTTTTTCCGGGGCAGTTCGATTATTAAAATCATTTAATAACCTGTCAAAAGATATACGTAAGGGTGACTTCAATGTTATGGAATTAAACATATCATAGAAATGGATGAAGTTAATCAAAAACAAGATAGGCATTTTGTAATTGCGAAACATGCTCGTCTCATCAGAAGCGATCTTCTTCAGCATTTCATTTACTTCCATTGTTAAGTCTAAAGCTTTGTCTATTGTCTCGGAACGTAGATTGTCGTCTGTTTGATACAAAGCTTGCAAAATATAGCCAGCACCTTGGACTGCAGAAAGATACTGCCACAACTGCTCACAAGATGATAGCTTTTCATTTATTTTTCCCAAGAAAACAGGCATGTCCTTAGCCTTACCAGCATAAAAGATTGCTGTATTTTGCCAATGTGGATCATAAAAATTATCACGAAGTTTATCTTCCAAATCTCGATTAAATTTGAATATTTCTACAGCGGCATAATACTCCATATAAGAATCATGGGTAAAAGCAACCCATTTGTTATCCTTGAGATATAAGATGCCAGTATTATGTATCATATATTCCAAAGCATCCTCTATGGCTCCTTTTATAGGGGGTGTTTTGTGTGCATAATAATCCTTGAAATAATTGATGAATTCTTCACGTGTCAGCGGAGCATGAGTTTCCGTTTGAAGCAACTTTAATGCATAGAGCGACAAGATTCTTTCCTTAAAGGAAACGTCTATCAGTTCTATTTTATGAGAAACAACAGCCTTTCCTATTATTAGTCCATTGAAATTGTCATAGACATCTGTTATCGTTGCAGGTACTTCATAATCATTTTCATCATATAGCAATGATATTAATGATAAAGTCAATGGCGTAATAGGCAACTTCTCTATTATTTTATTCTCTCGCAATGCTTCCAGCAAGTTATTGGCCTTGTTGTCATCACGGAAGAAAGCAGATACAAACTTTTTAATCTGATCTAAATTAAACTTTCGTATCTCGTATGACGTTACGCCATTCAAAGGAGTTAAACTTTTGATTTTATCCTCTTCACGAGTCCCTATAAAAAAGCGAATGTCTTTGTTGTTGTAAAGATTGGCAAGTTGTTGTAGTATGCGTTCCTGCTCTTTCGAGTCAAATTCATCAATACTATCTACAAAAACCGTTATTCTATATTTGAGATATAAGTCCTGGAATTTGGAATTAGGAAAGAAACCTGAAAGTTTGTCTTCCAACAAATTCTTAATGTTTCGGTTATGTTCCAAAATATCAATGGCAGTCAATACAACTGGTAAATTTTTCTTTTCAACTATCTGGGAGTTCTTATCAATTAATAACTGTCCAATATGTTTAAACAGAGAAGACTTGCCCGTACCAGACTGACCAGATATTATTACAGGAGTCGTTTTTTTCGAGCAATTCCTTTATTTCAATTCTTTTTCTTTTAAACGTTTTGGTTTTAGAATCTTCTTCGTATGAAGTTATTCGAGGACTAATATAAATATCAAGCAGCCTTTGGCATTTTTCTGATGGTAATTTTAATTTTCTAAGTTGACTGTCATTAGAAACACTTTTCTTAAACTCATTTTCGTAGTTCAAGAGTTCTACATCCTCATGTTTCCATAAATCGGGAAAATGCTGATCCACCAACTTTGCCAGTTCATCACGTCCTATGAAACTTATTTCGAAATTAGTAATGATTTCTCTAATAGTCCTTTGAAATCCATTAGAAATATGCCATTGCGAAACGATTGTTATCAAATTAGCATTTTCTACATTTCTTTGCTTAGTGATTTCTTGGGCTATATATGCAACATCTATATTGCCACTTAGTTGAAAAGGAAATGTAATATACAAGCATTTTATAGGAACTAATATACTGTCCGAATTTGCTGTTATACAGTTCACCTTTACAGAAATTCCTGAGAACTTTTCTTTTTTAAGAATTTCAACCCAAACTTCCTGCAATTTGTCTTGAGAAAGGGATTCTATTTTAGTTAATTTATCCATATCTTTCTTTTGAATAATACCAATAAAGCGTCCCCACTATAATACAAGTAGTTACACCTAACAGTTTTTAAAAAGTTATATAGTATAGTTTCGGGGATGAATGATTTCTAAACACACTCCTTCACCTCAATTTTTCCACATGATATCATGTAAATGTTTAATCTTTTTCATTAAAATTTTGTTTTCACCCAAGCTGTCTTCATTTCAATATGTTGCTTTGTGAAAATAATTCTTTTGAAGAAAGCTATTAATGCCATATCCTCCAGAAAAAGTGCCAAGTTCTGAAGATAGGCTCACTTAGTGCTTCTGCAGGATAATATCTTACGAAATACATATTTCTCCAAATCTTTAGGAAATATTTCTTTGCCATTCCTTGTTGTGTAAAATGACCGTACTTGGTGAAGTGCTTTCCGAAGTTGCCACCATTCAGTATCTCTGCCAGCAACAACTTTCCTCGCTTTTCATCCATCGGAGCTATCATCTTCTCCCCAGATAGTCCCAACGCCTCATGCAGCACATACATCACCGCCCCTGCAAACTTCCACAATCCAAGATATTTCAATTCTCTCTGCAAAGTATTCCTAATCACTAATAACTCTTCATTATTCACTACATAGTAGTAGTCAATGATTTGCCTCATTCCAATCCCTTCATCAAAGAAATGGTGATACAGATGCGTCAGCTGATAAATCACATTGAAAGCCGTCGTTGGTATAGCAATTTCTCCAATACCATCTGGCAGACTAACAACATTTGAGCATTGCAAATCCGCATTCCGCTTGAACCACTTCTGCAATCTGGCATGATAAAAAGGATTATTCATCGAACAAGGAAAAAAATGCAGCTCTACCGGCACACCATCCATTGTTGTTTCAAGATGATGAAACCTTATATCATCCTCTAGATTTAAATGACGCTTAGCATATTCTGTTATCTCTTCCCTGCTTGCATTCACCCATACATCAATATCCCCAGGAGTACGGGAATATGGATTCGGATACATCAAGGCATTGCCTTGTCCTTTCAAGATGCAGCATCGCAATCCATCTTCTCTAAACTTTGAATAGAGTTTACCCGCCACAGCATTCACCTTCATGTTCTGTCGATGAATTTGTTGTGCCGCTCCCATCCAAGTCATCAGCAAATCCCTTCCCATAGGATTTTGCTTTAGCTCTTCAGAAAATTCTTTCGTCAATCTCTCGATACCATCAAAACAAAAGCCAAGAAGAGCTTGCCTTGAAGCAAAGTTGTATAGTTGTCGCCAATCTATTTTGGCGACGACCATACTCATATCCACCTTCTTGCCAAGGCAATAATTTAAGAACAAAAAGATTGCTGATGTTTTTATCATTTCTTATTTCAGATATTTTCTATCATTATCCTCGAACCAGTCAGCGAGAGCTTCCTCGAAGCTCCACTTAAACTGATAACCGCAGTTCTTCAACTTCTCACCACAGATATTAGTAGAAATCTGGAGTTTCTTCACTCTCGCAGGACAGATACCCATTGGTGAACCAAGTAGCATGGCAGCTCTTGCCATAGGCATGATAACCCAGTTAGGAATATCAGGAACAAACTGAGTCAACCCTGTTACCTTCTTCATAGCCTCAACAATATGCTGAATAGTATAAGCAGGCTCGAAGCAACAGTTATAAATCTCCACGCCCTTAGCAGACTTCACGTCTGCCCCATTCGTGTTATTCGAGTTATTCGTGTTCACCCCTTCTTCCACCTTCCATAGCATGAAGCGAACCAATTCCTTTACATAGATGCAAGCCTTGATGGTATCTTTTCTGCCTGGGTAAGCAAACTTATGACCACGGATAGCCCAATACAATCTCGTGAAATTACTATTCTCTCCCTTTCCAAATACCACACCAGGGCGAACGATAGTGAGCTGGCGATGAGTAGCATCGCCATTCTGCCACTTCTCATGAATCTTCTCAGCTACCAACTTAGAAATACCGTATGCAGTATTAGGAGTAGGCAAAGTTGAAGATGACATCATCCTCAGTAGGAGTAAATGGCAAGTTCTCGATAGGCTTGCGGATATAGAATTAGTCAGACCATTACTTAGCTTGCAAATCAACCATATCTATACGATAAGGAATTATTTGTTTCGTTTTTAGGACCTCTTTAATGAATTGCTTTTCTATCACTACAAGTTTTACCATTCTTTTAGTTGCAAAATCATCAATTTTTCCTTTCTGATAGAGGTTAAGCATTTCGTTATCTAAAGCAAAGGGTTGTAATTCTTCATCAGAACATTCTTTATTACCTAAGAATAAACTCTTTAAAAGTTTTAACTGGCTTTTATTTACACACCAAATAGTATTAAACAACCGTTTCTTTCCAGTTTTGGGGATAGCATATGGTATCAAACTCATATTGCGACTAATCTTTCTCAAACTCAATTGACTCAAAACAAAACAGCAAGTATTTACGGCTCCCAAAGATACTGGAGTATTCCAAGCTCTCTCGATTTGAACTTCACCATAATTTATAGGTTCTTCATTTAAGCCACTTGAAAATCTTTCAAATTCATATATATCATATCTTATTCTTGCCAAAGATGTATTAGTAAAGTAGTTTGTATAAGATGTATAATAAAACCACTTTCGTAATTCATCACCCCTATAACCGACCGCTTTATTCTCTTTGAAAAACAGAGCTAGCATTATCAATTGGTAAGTATATGGAAGCAATTTTACATCCACAACACGACATTCTTCATAAAGAAATTTTACCGCACTGACTACCGAACGTTTAACTTCATTCATAACATCAGGAAGATTATCCAAAAGAATTATATCTTCGGTTCTTGCATCAATAAAAGCTTTTTGCGTATAATTTCCAACGCACTTTAAGATAACATCTCTTTTGAGTGAAGAAAAATTATATGGATCGAGTTCTTCTTGAATATCCTTTATTGCATCACCAAATTTAAAATGAGTTTTAGAATTAAAGGTCAAAGCTTGAATCATAAAATCTGGGCTAATGCTAGTACCTTGTGAATTTAATCGAGAAAATATTTCTACAGCATCATCAATACCACCACCATTGACAACAATATAACCTATTTGATAAGAAATTAAAATACGATTCAATCGTTTGGCTTTTTCTGCATATTCTTTTACTTCCGATTCCTCTAAGCCTAAATTTTTAATTCGCTCAATATAATCAACGATTGCATATGAGTCAAAAGCATCACTCAAACGCAACAATATTGGATTATTTTTTCCTCGCCCTAAAATTGTAAAATCTTTCAAATCTACATATATGAAGTCTTTATTCTCTCCTTTTTCTGAAAGAACACTAATTAAAGTCGTTAATCTCTGCCTTCCATCAAGTATATAATAATGTGGTAAAGAACTCTTTTTTATTTTGACGCCACCTATCACATCAAAAGAATCAAAATTATCCTCCTGTGGAGACCATAGGATAATTGATCCTATAGGGAACCCCTTGACAATACTATCAAAAAGATCAATCATCTGGCGCTTATCCCAAATAAAATCCCTTTGAAACTCTGGAATTAAATACTCACCATCGGCAACTTTATCAAGGATGGTCGTCATATAGTCACGATCAGCTTTTATATACATATTTTCCATTGTCAAATCACTTTTGCAAACATTAATATTATAGTTTGGACCTCATATTCTCCTCCAAAATTTCCTTGATTATTCTGAAGTCGTTTTACTAATCTTTTGGGACTCATAAAAGCAGCCATATCTGCCATGTCTTGCTTTTTTAAGTTTATATTTTCACAATTAGCAATATCTAAATAGTCATAGATATCATTATCATCAGTCGGTGGGGTTGGTGTAGATGTTTTATGTGCCAAAGTATAAGTTTCCCAAGAATAGTAATTTTCTAATTCTCGTTTTATCAATTCATGCCCAAATATTCCATGCTCTTCTAAATATCGAAATAAAGACTTATGTTTGTCAACGTCATTTTTTTCTGTTTTATCACTATCAAATACTGTTGTAAGTTTATACCTATCAATATCTGCATAATTTTCATCAGCAAGACTTTTCAACCGTAGTGCTATTGTGCCACCTCCTCCCCCTGCATGTTCTTGAACTAACCATTTATTTAAGATTGCTTTATAAACTATAGAGTTTACCGTCTTATACTTCGTCCTAATTTTAGTATTAAAGAGCTCTACCCATTTTTTAATTGTCGGCCAATCATTTGAAGAGTTTTCCAATACCACCCTACTTTTATTGTTCAATATCCGCATCGCAACATCTAAACGCATCATTTCAGGGGAAAGTCCGACAATTACAGAGGTAAATGCGGTCTGATAAGCAGTACTAATGTCCCACAAAGATTCATTGCTACGAATAAGTTCTATATCTTGCTTACCTATAAAATCAACCTTTAAAACTCGTGTTTCAAGAAAATCAAACATATTAGCAGAGCACTTAACTTTTTGTTCTTTTTCACAAGCTAAAAGAAGAAATTTTGCCAGTTCATTCAAACAATCTTTATTCTCCATCAACGTATCATCCAAAATAAATATCATAAGCCATCAATTGTTTTAATTAGCATTCCTTCGTATTTTCTTTATCAACTCAAATGATTCATTAAAGATTTCTTCAGGCCAATCACTCATATTGCCATTTTCATCAATGTCTATCCTATCCAAAATAGCATTACATTCTTCATCATCATGGATATAATATACTACGACATCATCCTTTGTTAATGAATAATTTTTATTTGCCACTATACTACGTATTTCTAACAGCAAATTTTTTGAATGCGTTTCGATGACATATCTATGATTATTAACCTTAGCCGTATCAGCCAAAAGATCAGCAATCGCTTCATGAGCAGCAGGATGCAAATGCAATTCCGGCTGTTCAACAACAATCAATGTATCCTTATCATCTGACATACAACATCTTGTAACAATAGGTAGCACTTGACTCATTCCTTGTCCCTCATCAGCTATATTTATTTCATGAGTAGAATCTGTTTTTCTAATATTGACAGAAAACACCCCGTTCGTTAATTGTTTCAAAACCAAGTGACAATTAAAAGTTTTTGCATACCAATCAGAGACGCAGGAAAGCAATTCATTAGAAATATTCAAATTGTCATAAGCCCAAGTTCCATCAATGCCTATTTTATTTAACAAACAAGAAGAACGTTGACTATAAGCACGTTTTGGAAAAGCACGGAAAGGGCCAATATAATCAGTATGGAGGAAATAAGAATCTACAGAACCTACATTCTTGTCTTCGAATAATTTAAAGTTTATGAATCCTCTGAAGTCTTGTGAAACATATTCTTTAAGAGAATCCTTATCAATATATGAACCTTGAGCATTTTCTTTTTCTAAAACGGTTTTTGTTCCATTATACATTAATACATACTTTTTTATCCAATAATCTTGGTTACCGACTTTCGAAATAAAGTCGATATTAATGTCTAAACCATTTTCATATCCTAGTCCAAAAGACAGCCCAATATTATTACCATTATGAGCAATATCCGAGAATGCAGTACCTAGTGAAACACCTTCATTCTCAAACAGGAATGGAGCTAAGCTAGTTCCAGACATTGCTTTCTCAAACATTGGAAACAATTTAGAGATAGAACTTTTACCGCTACTATTTTTTCCTATCAGAATGGTTAATGGTTTTATTTCTATTTCTGTAGTCTCTTCAAACTTTTTGTAAGAAGAGAATCTTATATACTTTAATTTGGCCATAACATATTTTTTTATTCAACTAACATTCTATTTCCCTATAGCATTCTTCCATCTTCTCCACCATTTTCGGAATGGTAAAGTTTTCCATTACCCTCTTCCTTGCATTCTCCCCATATTTTTCCCTCAGTTCATCATCACCCAGCAAGGTATCAATAGCTTGGGCATACGCTTTATCATCCCCATTAGGAACTTCGATACCAGTCTCGCCATTCAGCGAAACCCAATTCACACCACTGCCAGGGATGGTGAAGGTGACAGCAGGAGTACTACAATACATAGCCTCTGCCAAAGCTACACCGAATGCTTCATTCTTGGTGACAGATGGGAAAGCAAAGACAGACGCTGCATAATGATACAACTTCAAATCCTCATCAGACAAGCGACCAACAAAATGAACTCCTGATGACTTACATTGTGCTTTCAACTCATCTGTCAGAGGTCCAGAACCAGCAATAACAAATACGCAATCAGACTTCACGTATTTCTCAGCCTCTATCAAATGTGGAAGACCTTTATACTGGATATGACGACCGATAAAGAACACAATAGGCTTATTACCATATTTTGCTTTTATCGCATTGATTTTCCCCACATCACCATCACGCAAGATAAAGTTATCCTCATCCATTGCGTTCTGAACAATCCTCACCTTATCCTTAAAAGGCTGCAATGGTAACGAGCTAACACGATATTGAGGACTTGTTACACAAACTATATCAGCACGTTTTAGCAACGCAGTTTCCACCGGCTTGATTAACGGATAGATATGTTTCTGCTTGATAATGTCCATGTGCCAATGAATGATTAGCTTTACATTCTTTGGAATGACACACAACAATACCCAAGCAGGGAAAGGATTAGCCCAATGGAATTGAATAACATCAGGTTTAAATTCCTTGATTGCTTTTTTCAACATCCAAAAGTATGAAAGGGATAAGGCTTGTCGAGCCACAATAATCCACGTCGCCACTCGATAGACCTTATGTCCATTCACTTCTTCAACAACATCCTTGCATTTATCATTAAAACACACTACTGCTGTCTCATGACTCGAAGTTCCTTTCTGCAAATATTTACAAATATTCTCCGCTCCACCAAGGTAAGGGGAATAGTATTTTGAAATATGTAATATACGCATTACTTTCCAAATTTCTTAATTCTTTGTTTTTCTACTCCTCTCGGCTACAATATAGCTATTCAATAGTCTAGACACTTAAAGACTGAGAAATCTTGTTCAACCGTTTTTTAAGAAATTGATTCTTACCAACAATATTGACTCCGTACGCATTACCTATCGCTTCCATTAAGTCATTCTTTAGTTCACTCAAAGGACACTTTTCTTGATTATCAGGCAACATTTCAGTCCCAAACATCATTCTGTATATTTCTTCTTTTGATTTTGGCGCAAAGACCAACAACCCATTCTTAAGAGACGCTCCAAGTAGATTCCGTATTTATCAATGCTAAATTCAAGAAATCAGAGACCTCTAAATTATTATGGCAGTGGGTACTATTTCAGACAAGCTATTCATAACACCTTAGAGTTCCACCATTCCATCGCTCTCTCCACAGTAGGAGCCATGTCATAGTACTTGTATTCCGCCAATCTACCACCAAAGATAACATTATCTTCTTTATCAGCCAAAGCCTTATACTTGGCATACAATGAAGAGTTTACTTCATCATTCACTGGATAATATGGTTCCATACCATCTTTCCATTCTGTAGAAAACTCTTTTGAGATAACAGTCTTTGGAGTTTCATAAACCTCTTGACCAAACATCTCAAAATGCTTATGCTCAATAACACGAGTGTAAGGAATCTCACGTTCTGTATAGTTCACTACCGCATTACCTTGATAGTTAGGTTTGTCTATAACCTCTGTCTCAAATCGAACAGTTCGATAGTTGAGCTTGCCAAACTGATAATCATAGAATTCATCTATCTTACCAGTGAAAACAATCTTGTCGGCAACACCTTCCCAATAAGGGCGATTCTCAAAGAAATCTACATTTGTTTTGGTCTCAACACCTTCAAGCAAACCATCAATCAACTTATTATATCCACCCACAGGAATACCCTGGTACTTATCATTGAAGTAATTGTTATCGAAGATAAGGCGAACAGGCAAGCGTTTGATAATAAAAGCAGGAAGATCAGTACACTTTCTGCCCCACTGCTTCTCTGTATAGCCCTTAATGAGTTTCTCATAAATATCCTTGCCAACAAGCAGCATCGCCTGTTCCTCCAGGTTATGAGGCTCATTTGGCAAACCCAATTCTTCGTTCTTCACTCTTAACTCTTCACTAAAAGAAGCCTTCTGCTCATCAATCTTAGCCTGCGCTTCCTCTGGTGTAGTTACACCCCACATCTGATAGAAGGTGTTCATGTTGAAAGGCAAATTATAAAGCTTACCCTTATAGTTTGCTACAGGTGAATTGGTATAACGATTGAACTCAACGATAGAATTCACAAAGTCCCACACCTTTTTGTTAGAGGTATGGAAAATATGTGCACCATACTTATGCACGTTGATACCCTCAATATTCTCACAGTAGATGTTACCACCTAAATGAGAACGCTTATCGATTACCAAACACTTCTTACCTTGTTTTTTAGCAAGAAAAGCAAAGGTTGCACCAAACAAACCTGAGCCAACTATTAAATAATCATATTGTTTCATTTTATTTGTATTTTCCATTAATTGCATCATTATAAAATTTCACATACTTTTTAGCCATAGCATCTGTGTTATAGATATTATGAACATCTGCTACAGCTTGGTCGCACAAGTTCTGAGGGAATTGTTTCATCGCTTTTTTTATTCGAGTAGCATAATCTTCTGCTTTGTCACAAACAAAACCATTCACACCATTATTGATGACACTTTTGTTACCCATCACATTGCTTACGAGAATCAGCTTACCCATAAACATGTTTTCTATCAAACTCATAGCTATAGCTTCTCCAAGAGAACAGAGAATGAAAACATCGGCGCCTTTTCCCATGGCCAAAGCCTCCTTACGAGGTTTCCAACCTGTAAGCTCCAAATTAGGAGCAGTAAGAAGATGATCCAACTCACCACCACCTATCCATACAAATCGAGCCTCAGGTACTAACTCTGCAATACGATTAAACAGTTCTGGTTGTTTCTGCACACAGGTTCTACCCAATGTATAAACAGTAAATTTATCATTCTTGATAGGCTTTATACCATCTAGACTTTCTGATAAATCCTTCAAATTGACACCTGTCTCTACATAAGCAGTACGCTTAGTAAGAGTTTTAGCAACATCATCCTCGCTCTTGCAACAAGTTAAGGTAATGCAAGGTCTTTTTCCAAGAACCTTCTCCATGATTTCATAACCTTTCAGCTTCAATCCACCCTTTCCCATCAAGATGTGGGCATATCCATGAGGGGTATAAACCACAGGTATATCCTTACCACTAAAAGCTAAACGTCCTAATCCACCTGCAATCGATGAATGAAGATGGATTAAGTCTGGCTTAACGTCTCTTGCAACAGAACGAAGTTCTTTGATAACTTGAATATCTTTAGCAATATTAAAGATACTTCCACCAAAACTCTTTACTTGTATCAAATGAACACGTTCATCCAATACTTCCTTATAGTTCTTAGGTGTCTGCGGGCGAAGTGAATATGCCAAGTACACGTCGAACTCTCGACACATATCATTACACAACTGAGCCACGTAGGCAAATACGCCACCGCCAAAGGCCTCGCAGACCATCAAGATTTTCTTTTTCATTATTTTGACACAAGTTTTTATTGTAGATTAAAAATGATATCTATTCAATCCTTTATCTGTACTCATACAGTCTATCAAATTCTTAAAGATTTCATACAAGCCATATTTAGGTTTCCAACCTAACTTTTCCAATTTCTCCGTTGAGAGTGGCAAATATGAATCAGGTGCATATCCCATATTGTCCGCAATTTCTATACGAACATTGATATCTGGGTTAAAATATGTTTTAACGTAATCTGCCAAATCCCGAGCAGAAACATACGTGTCAGGATTAGCCACGTTATATGGTTCTCCATTCTCTCCCTTGAGCAATATATATATAATTGCTGAAATTGCATCTGTAGTATAACAATAAGGGCGAGCAGACTTCCCTAAAGTATGAAGAATAATATCTTCACTTTTAACTGCTTTTCTTGCAAACTGAGCAATTATACGATTGTCATCAAGTGCTATACCTGCACCTGTAGTTTGAGTTAAACGAGCTATTTTAACAGGAACGCCATATTCTTTAGAAAATAAAAAACAAAGGTGCTCTGCCATTCGTTTTGCTATAGGATAACAACTTCTTACATCGGTTATTGACCAAAATCCTTGTATATCTTCTATTACAGAATCCATTTTGCCTATAGAACCATATACTTCCAAAGAACTTAAAAAAACAAAACCCTTTATAGAATTACTTTTTGCATAATTAAGAAGTTTTTGAGTGCTTTTTAAAATAATATCAACTGTTTCTATTGGCTTTTCTATAAAATATTTACTGGAAGTTGGTGCCGCACAATGTATAATATAATCAATCCCCGTCAACGTAGAATAATCAAATTCAACAAGATTGCATTCTATTATTTTTAAAGCCCTCTGTTCTTCTTGCGAAAACATTTGATAAGCCTTATATTTATTCCGTACTAATAATAAAATATTAATATCCTGTTTCAACGCTATTAAACAATGAATTAACATCGAACCAATTAAACCTGTTGCTCCAGTAACTAAAAAAGTTTTATTTGCAAGTTGGTCGCTAAGTTTAAAACTATTGACAAACTCATTTACATCATGTTCTTGAACTCTATTCATCCTCTTAACTTAATTAATTCCTTTCTAAATGGATTGTCTTGACAGCAAATCAAGTTTCTTTCTCCATTTATTCATAGAAAAACTATAAATATACTAACTGAACTTTCGCATATCAGGAAGTTAAAGAGTTAAGACGTATGTCTTGCTGCTAAAAACTACGCCCAAAAAGACTATTGTCTTAACTCCTCAGCGCCCGTAGGGAACGATTACTTCTTTAACTCCTGAACTTGCGAAACTTGAATATACTAATAGGGACTCTTTCGTATATGATTAAAATCCAAAAATTTGTTGATTTTCATGAACTTGAACCATTGCACGAAAAATAAAAAAATCAGTAGGCGTTGTTATTTTAATATTTTCCATCGGACCTATTATAGTATTCATTTGATAACCATACTCTGACATCATTGAACATGAGTCTATGAAATCATGCCTACCTTCCTTTTGCGCTAATTTATGAACTTTATATATTTCTTCTAATTTAAAGCATTGAGGAGCACGCGCAATCAATGAATTTGTTCTCTGTGGAATTGACAAGGTACCATTAGAATGTTTTACCACAAATGTTTCTGTTGCAGGGATACAAGTTATACAGTTGCCTTTTTCTTCTACAGTTTTTATACATTTCGATATAGTGTCCTCAGTAATCAAAGGTCTTACACCATCATGTATCAAAACATTAACATTATTAACTCCATATATCTGACAAGCTGCTTCTAAGCCATTAAATATAGAGTCCTGACCAGTTTCACCACCTGGCACAATGCTCACAACCTTATTAATTTCAAATTTCTTTAATTGCTTCTCTAGAAATGAAATCCAAGATTGTATACAAACCACAACAATCCCATCAATTTGAGGATGGTTATCAAAAAGTTCCAATGTATATATCATTACAGGTTTTCCATTCAATTCTAGGAATTGTTTGGGTCTAGACACCGTATTCATACGCTTTCCAGAACCTCCAGCAAATATTACAGCTATATTTTTCATATCATATCATATTTTTTTGCTGCTATAACAGCTTTTTTTATTGTTACGCCTAAAGTTGCCAACAACCCGAAACCATAATACAAAAACAGATAAATGACTATCAAATCTAACATATGAAAGATTGTTGCCAAAAGAATAAACAATGGCAAAAAACCTCCTAAACCAAATTGATCTTCAAACAATGCCCTAAGGAATCCTCTTTGATGCCCAGCTTTTGCATCATCTATTAATTGAGGCATAACCCCCTTATCAACTAAGTCTCTAGATGTCGTTTTAAATTTATTATAAGTTGCTCTTGTTAGCGCATCAGAGGTAGAAGCCAATGAGCCTAGAAATATAAGCCATGGACAACCACTCTCAAAAAGAACTCCTTTTTCATTGTATGCCGCAAAACCTATACTAGTACACATAAAACCTAATAAAACATATCCTGCAATAGCATCAGCGAACTCACCATATGCTTGTTTTTTTACGCAACGAGCTATATTACCATCAGTACAATCAAGGACCAACCAAAAATTTATTAAAATAGCACCTAATATGTGTATTCCCCAATTATTTGGCAAATAGCAAAAGCATCCTATTATCCCAATAATACCAGATATATAAGATACCGTATTAGCAGACACCCCCATTTTTGTAAATACACTAGCTGTCACAAAGGAAGCAGGTCTGTAGAAAACACGTACAGGAATAGAATCTATTTTTCGCTTCCACGCAGGAAGAGAATCATAAAAAAAACGAATTGAATAATTATTCTTAACCATATTATTTAAATTTTTACAGTTCTAACTCGGATATTATTTTTTAACATTATCTTTCGTTTCATAATAAAACGAATTAGCCAAACTGGCATCAATAAATATATTATCTTTTTTATCCCCTTGAATTTACGATCTATAGTGAAACAATTGAATTTATACCAAAAGTAATTATTAATAACATCTTCTAGTATAGGATTATCTGCATCATTATCTCTCCAGGATCCTAACCCATTATGATAACACACATTATTACCATCATAAGTATTTATGGTAAAATAGGTATCAGGATATATAACTAAGTCTTTAAATTTAAGAGGCATCCCATCAAAAGTTACTAGAGCACCTTTATAACGATACATCTGCATAAAAATCTTTGTTATAATATTAGGCATAGGCCTCATATCATTAGATCCATTCGGCAATATGAAATGTCTATCTTTATAATAATCAAGGCAAGCTCCAATAAAAGGATGTCCTTTTATTGCACCTATAGCATGTGCAGCAATTTGATCATTACATTCAGTCCCAATAAACATATCACAATTCAGAAATGCATCAAAATTTTTTGTAGCAGTTACATCTGCATCAAGATATATTCCTCCATATTTATTTAACACCCATAATCGAAAAAAATCTGTAACAAAAGCCCATTTACGTCTTGAAACAGCTTCTTTTGTCCAAACAAAATCTTCAAATGGAAAATTAGATCTGTTCCATTCCTTTATTTCATAACCTTTAAAATGATTTTTCCATGACTTCAAACATACTTCCACAGCAGGTGTTTTCTCTGGTGAAAGCCATAAATAATGAATAATTTTTGGAATTGCCATATAATTATTAATTTTTATTATCTACACTATTAATTGCATCACGAAGGGCATGAATGTATCCCTTACCAAATTTCTGGTCTGGCTCCATATAGTTACCTTCCCCCCATTCATTCCATGATTTAAGAAATACCAGCTTATTCTTTTTTTGCTTAACTAAATCCAAAACTTTAATGGCATGTTTTTTAAAAAGAGCAGGTGTAGATTTATATAAAATCGTTGCAGCTCTTTTACTTCTTGGGGAATGATCCCAGTTCGGAATCAAAGACGGAGCAAAGTTCTCTTCTAAATCTTCTTTTTTATCAGTAAAGAATTTCATACAATATCTATAAGGTACAAGTGCTGTAACCCCCATGATAATATTAAGGATTTTAAGCAATATCTTCATAAATAAAGAAGATTTTCTGTAAGCATGGATGTACCTTTCACATGTACAACAATTAATTCCTTTTTCAAGAACAGAATTCTTTTCTTCTCTATTATTTAGTCGCCCAACAAAATATATACCATCAAACCCTGCGTTTACCGCCAGCTTATTCCATACCTTTGTAAAATCATCAGGAAGCAACATTGGCTTGTATATTACAAAAAGTGGCTTGTTCCCTATTTTAATATATCTTTTATCCTTAAACGCTCTCAATGCATATTGAAAATGCTTTTCGTAATCAGGAATGCCACCATAAACTTGTTCCATTAAAACTCTATCACCTCTTCCATCATTATTCCAACATTTTGCTTTCCAAGATTCATTTGCCCAACCAAAACAAAAAGGGAAATCAGGTTTTCCTCTTGAAATAACATCGTCAATGATTTCGTTCAACAGTTGATGTCCATTACCAAACCAATAATGCCAATAACAAAATCCATATATTCCAGCCTCCTTTGCTAACTTTACTTGCTGTTCACGAACATTAGGATCTGTTAAATCATAGTAACCTAAATCGGCAGGAATTTTGGGCTGCTCATGTCCAGGAAATAAAGGTTTGGCATTTTTTACATTTGTCCACTCTGTAAACCCCTTTCCCCACCATTCATCATTTTCCGGAAATGTATGAAACTGAGGTAAATAATAAGCTATAATTTTAAATTTATTCATAATATTTGCATTTTACATTCATTTTATAATTTTCGCAGGAATACCTGCAACAACACTACAAGTAGGAATATTTTTTGTCACAACACTATTAGCAGCAATAACAACTCCATCACCAATTGTAACATTTGGCAATATTGTAACTTTATCTCCTATCCAAACATTGTTCCCAATAACAACACTCCCCTTAGAAATAATGGGTCTTTCCAATGGGGGGCACTGCAAAGTATAATTATCGGTAAATCCATGAGAATTATCCGTAATTGTCACCCATTTACCAGTCAGCAAATTATCACCTATTTCAATTTTTTGGAAACAAGTTACATGATTAAAAGCACCAAATGCACAATTTTTTCCAATTAATATTTTAGGCTGATTATCTTTTACTTTCCAAGCAGTCAGATAAAGATAATTTTCAAAAGAGGTTCCTTTATTGATACTAATGTATTTCGCACCATGCAAATAACCGATTTTTCCAAATCTTACAGAGTCATGACAATATCCAAACTCACTGTTAAGCCAAAAAGAACGAATCTCTTTAAACTTTTTATCTATCCAGTATTTATCTTCATAAGACCATATTCCTTTATTTATTAGTTTAAAAAAGCTCTTAATTATTTTTTTTGCAAGATGTTTCATGCACATACTTTTGGTTTTTAATTTTAAATGTCATATATAAAGTAAAATAATAAATAACAGTCCATTGGAGATAATGATAATCTCCTGTTAGCATACTAAATGCAATATATAGAAGTATAAAAGAATCCAAATAAATACTTTGTAAAGTCGTTAAAGAAGTCTTTCTATTTTTCTTATAGATTTTTACAAAAAATATCATCCAGGAAACTATCCCTAATACACCACTATTGCAATACACAACAAATAGCCAACTTTCAAATGCCAAAATTTTAGGATGGTCACCAAATGTGTTCATATAGTAATAACACCATCCGTAACCATTACCTACTAAAACATTTTTTGTTGCTTCCAAACAGCCTTTCCATTGGGATAGCCTCATATTAGTATTACTACCTGTGGTCTTACCTTGTGTATCAAACACTGAAAAAAAGAAGTCTTGTAGCTCTTGATTAAAACTAAATGCTAGCAATAATACCACAATTGCACCAAAAGAATAATAAAAATACTCTCTTTTTTTACTATAAAAAATAATATAAAGCAGCGGTATAAACATTGCAGCGACTCCTGTTCTAACACCTGTACTAAATAAACATATACCGACAATAATGAAACTAATAACTTTTTTCCAAGCTTTATTGAACTTAAATATAAATAAGATAAGAAAAATATTACAAATTACATAAGCCCATGATAGAGGATGACTAAATGTGGAGTATATTTTACCAATGGCCCTATCACTAGCTGCAGAATATGACTCAGAATATTCTTCTCCATTAATCAAAGCAAGCGCACTTACATATGGATTAAAACCTCTTGGTTGAAATAACAAATACAAAGCATAAGCTGCAGAAATAATAAACGAAATTATAATACCCCAATATAAATACCGTATAGCTTTAGTTTCCCAAGATATGATGTTAACCATGATAATAGGAAAGACTATCAAAGAAAACAAATCTCTTCTAAAAAAAATCAACTGTATAGAAAAATCTAATTCTGCACATATGCCTAATATAAAGAGACTAATATACAGCATCAGAAAAGGGGAACAATTATCACCATAAAACTTACAATTTGGATATTTCTTAGCTCGAAATATTATAGTCCCCAAAGCTAAACAAGCAATCATTAATGTTTGATTAACAGAAATGCCAGCAATTGAATACCCTCCAATATAAGGAATACAACATTGGCAAATTAGATATAATACAATACCCAATCTGACATGTATTATGCTCACTATACATACTATCAGTGGAAAAACAAGAACAATATTTAGCAAAGCTTCCATCAATTTTTTTTTGTTAATATACAGTTATAATATTAATGTTCATTAAGATCTATATTTTTCGTAAACCCTTTGGAAATTATTACAAAAAGCTTGTTCGGAAGTATATTTCATTGCTATCGTTCTACATTCTTTTCGAACTATCTGATAGTCTTCAAAAGACATCTTATAGAACTTACCAATACCTTCAGCTAAATCCGTTGAATCTAACAACTTGGCACAATAGCCTGTATTATGCCCCTTAACCATATCTATAGCTGTCCCCATTTCGAAAGCTACAACAGGGGTACTGCATGACAAAGATTGATTTACCATAGATGGTCCTGCATCATTAACTGAAGGACAAACAAATATGGAAGCCGCAGAATATACGAAAGGTAGTTTCGCCGGAGTTACATAGCCAATATATTGATAGTCGAAAGGCAATTCTGACTTTATACTATCAATATCTCGTCCTGCAATCAGCAACACAACTTCTGACTTTTCCTTATTAGATAACCTTGCAGCAAAGGTTTGTAAGGCTTGCAGCAAATACTTGATACCTTTTCTTTCATCGTCCAAACTTTGAGCGCCAAAAAATATAACAAACTTTTTATCAGGTTCTATACCAAATTGTTTTCTTGATTCTGTAATATCACGTTGATAATAAAAGTCATTATTTACCAAAGGATAAACCTGCTCCTTTCTATCATAATCTCGCAAGAGGAACGATTGATTGTAAAAAGACAGCATATAGTTATTTCCATATACAATAGGTTTGACCTCATCATAGACTTCCTTACGATACATTACATTAAAATGAGAATAATCTTTCATTTTTGAATGCTTAAATGCAGGACATTCACCACAACCGATTTGGTATCCTTTGCAATCACCCACAAAATGACAGCCACCAGACATAGGAGAATAGTCAACGCAACGAAAATGGATTTGGCATTTCAATTTACGATAAATTGCCCTAACTGTTTCAAAAGAAAGCATATTTTGCCAAAATAAGATATAAACGACATCATATTGTTTATTTATGGCAGCTAAGACATCCCTAACAGGCAATGGAGGATTGGTTTCTTTATCATAAAATATACAATGCGCCTTGTCAAAAGGATGTATTGCCCTATTTATTTTATTGCGTATTTTCCAAAATAGGTTATTCTTCCTACTTTTCTCATATACATGCAGAAACTCGGGATGACCTTCTACAGGATATGGAGATAAGAAATCTACCTCATATCCTCCATGAAGGAGCGCTTTATAAAAGTTGTATGCAACAACAGCAGGCCCGACATGAGGGTCTACTGAAGTTAATACAAGAACACGTGGCTTACTTTTTTCCATTGTAATAATTGTGAATTAATTCTACAATAGCATCTACTTGCTCCAATTCCAATTCATAATACATTGGCAAACGCACTAAGCAATCTGCAAACATGTCACAGTTAGGCAATTCCGGACGAAGGTCACTATGGTTAAGATAATACTCACTCTTATGTAGTGCCAAATAGTGGAATGGAGCAACAACATCATGCTCTTTCAAATATTGAATCAAGCCAGTACGTTCCTCCAAATTACGACAAACTATATAGAACATGTGTGCATTATTGGTGGCATAACCTGGTATCTGAGGCAATCTGACATAACCATGGGCAGCCAATGACTGCAAGCCAGCAAAGTACTGTTCCCAAATTTTCTTTCTTTTTGCTTGAATATCATCAAGGTTCTCCAACTGAGCCCAAAGGAATGCAGCATTAATTTCTGCCGGAAGGAAGGAAGAGCCCATATCTACCCAACCATATTTATTCACAGCACCACGAAAGAATTCAGCTCGATTAGTACCTTTCTCCCACAAGATCTCTGAGCGGCGAATAAAACGTTCGTCATTTATTGTCAATAAACCACCCTCACCACCAGCTGTAATATTCTTTGTCTCATGGAAGGAGAATGCGCCTAAATGTCCGCAACTTCCTAATGCCTTACCCTTATAATAAGAGTCTATAGCCTGTGCTGCATCTTCTACAACTATCAAGTTATGCTTTTCTGCTATAGCCATGATTTTATCCATATCACATGCCACACCAGCATAATGCACAGGAGCTATCACTTTAGTTCTTGGAGTAATAAGTGCTTCCAGCTTATCTGCATCAATGTTAGGATTTGATTCCATAGAATCAGCAAACACCACGGTTGCTCCTTCACGCAAAAACGCAAGAGCTGTAGAAACAAAGGTATAAGATGGAACTATCACCTCATCCCCTGGTTTCAATTCGCATAACATTGCACACATCTCCAAGGCATCTGTTCCCGAAGTTGTTAACAGACATTTCTTGAAACCATATTTATCCTCAAAGAACTGCTGACATTTTTTTGTGAAATAGCCATTACCAGAAAGTTTTCCTGTATATACAGCTTTATACATGTAATGAGCTTCCTTGCCCGTGAGGCAAGGTTTGTTAAAAGGAATATGTTCCATAATCGAATAAATTAATTTAATTTTATTTATCTTGGTTTGTACCCCATAATAATGCAAATGTTTCCTTTTCCATTTCATCCTTGAAATCAAGAAGATATTCTAAATATCCATACTGGGGTACATAACCTAAATTCTTTTTTGTTTTACTAACATCAAAAATATATTCTGTTGTATCAGGTTTATCTTTGTCATAAGCGATGACCGAGCGATTGTTTGCTGGTGAAAAGACTTCGACAATCTTTTCCACTTGGTCCTTTAGAGAAGTTCCTACACCTGTACCAACGTTATAAGTACCACTTTCAGCATTGCTACTTATACATTTTTCTATAATTTGGGTGCAATCTTTGACATATACAATATCTCTTACTTTGCTAGAATTTCCCCAAACGGTTATAGGTTCTCCTCTTTGTGCCATATGAATAAGTCTTCTATAACCTTGCCATTTTTCCTTACCATCTACATAGTACATTGGATTTGGATGATACAAGTAGATATTAGGGAAACGGAGAATATAGTATTTATAACCTACAACTGCAGAGTAATGTTTGATAAGATTAACAGCTGCCGTCTTTGTTATAGAATATACCGTATGATCATTGTTGAGTGGGAAACTTGTTAAGGCATCAGCTGGTATCGGTTTTTTATCTCCACACAGATATGCTACATCTGCAATAGATTGAGAATAAACGACTACCTTAGGCTTTATCTCTTGTGAGAACTCCAACAAATTCAATGTACCAGTCATATTCACGTCTATATATTGTTGTGGATGGTAGCCCTTCATTCTTGCTGGCAACATACCACAGAGATGAACAATGGCATAAATGTCATCCTTTGGCAATTTCAAAAAATCTTGCTTATTGCGGACATCAACCGAGTAATATTCCATCCCATGCAAAGCGAAGAAGTCATTGTCAGAGAGTCTATGACCAACTGCTATAACCGAATATCCGTTCTCTTTCAAATACAAGCATGTATATGCTCCAACTGTACCAGTCGCTCCAAATACCATTACCTTTTTCATGCTGCAATGGTATTAAGACGACCCAAAATACGTTCAAAGAAGATCTCGAAGGTACTTTTCTTATAAGTTCCATCGGTATTAAGATGACCTAATATCTCACCATAGCCATGTACACCAGTAAAACGAAGCACAATACCCTCTATGCCATAGTCCTTATGATAATAAGTAACAAAATTCTCCGCAGCTATCTTTGATATGATATATGGACTATGATCGCCCTTAAACGAGATTCCATCTTCCTCTGAGATTATCTTCTTGTTAATGTCGTTATAAACCTTGTGAGATGACGAAAGAAGAAATTTCTTTATTCCATTCTTACGGCAAAATTCCAACATTTTGTATACGCCTATGGTATTTACCTCAAAGAATTTCTCTACTGGAGTCTCATGCTCAGCCAAGCAAGCTGATAAATCTATCACTGCCTCAATATTCTCTGTTGGAAGTTGATTAAAAGACTCATCATCACTCAAATCAAAATGCAGAAAAGGTACACCATTCTCCTTGAAAAACTCTTGTACTTTCTTTGAACGACCTAGAGCTAAGACATCATATCCCTGCTCTTTTAAATATATAGACAGATAACGACCAACGTAACCTGTCGCGCCTATTATTAATACCATAATATAATATTTTAGTTATGATTAAATTCTACTTTCTTATTTGATTGATAAATCAAGTATCCACTACGATCCCCACTACACTCTATGTTACGTAGTACAGGGTCTGTGATTCTTGCTTCTACAATATCAGGATTATCCTTATAATTTAATATAAGAGGTTTTACCCATTCAGTCTCTTTGCATAAGAAATAAACTCCAGAATAGTTATTTTGTGTTAACTTTGGCTCTTCAAAAGTACCTAGGGCGACATCTATAACACCCTTTACAAAATCATAGCCTGTTGACAACTGCACTAAATTGGAACCGATAAAGTCACCTCCCATTCTTGCCCCAATCTCGATAACCCGGATATTGCCGTCCTCGTCAATCTTCAATTCAGAGTGAGAAGCTCCATATTGTATATGTAAGGCATCAAGTGCATTTAAGACGATTTGCTTGACCTTATCCTTTATCTCATCAGATAATGAAGATGGTTGATGATGTCCCAGTTCCACAAAGAAAGGTGCACCTGTTGTAACTTTATCAGTGATTTGCAAGATGGTGTGATTACCTTCAAAAGAAATTCCCTCAACACTGATCTCTCGACCTGTAACAAACTCCTCAATAATGGCTTTACCCTCAAAAGAATCTTTTCTTGCTCTTTTAATGGCTGATTCAAGTTGAACAGGATCCAATACCTTCTCTACACCTCGGCTACCTGAGCGATCGGTAGGTTTTACAATTAATGGAAATCTAAATCCCTTAATACTATACTTACCTTCATCATCAACAAGTGTAAATTTCGGAGAAGGAACATCAGCATCCATGAAACACTGCCGCATCTTGAACTTATTAGTACAAATCTCGGAATACTCATCAGGATTGGAAATAAGTCCCATTCTAGAGGCAACATAATTTACTGTAAGTGTTGCTGTGTCTGATGCTATAGTTGTAATGCCATCAATCTGTTCCTTTTTACAAATCTCTAAAATCTGCTCTTTTTCAATAATTGAAATATCATAGAACTTATCACAGATTTCTGCGCATGTTGCACCATCTGCCCATGCGAAGCAAATGGTATAAATACCCATTTGCTTTGCTTTCTTCACTATTGGCTCCTGAAGATAAGAAGCTCCTATTATCGCCAATTTTTTCATCGTTTATGTATTTTATTTTTTACTACTAAAACTATCTTATCCTTCATGTCCTTATCTAAAAACAGCCACGATGAAACCGCAACTGCTACAAGAGAAGACAGTATAAGAATTGTACTACTTGCTAATGACTGATCTAAATATAGATATAATGGAATGGTAACGACTAATGACAAAACCAATACTTTCAGGCAACACCAGTAACACATACCTAGTTCTTTTATCGAATAATCAATATCTTTCCACAAAACATACGGCTTTATCAAAAGAGAATATACGGCAGTAAGAACTATATTGAATATTGGTATCCACATTGCTTCTTTAGAATACCTTAAGACAAAATAAAGTAAAACAAATTGTCCTATGCCAATAAATACGGCAGACATTGAGTTAAACTTAATTTTATTGGCAGCAAGCATTGGAATATAGAAAGAAGCATTAAAAACATCAATTACATTGCAAGCCAACATACATTGAGTAAACAAAACTGCATAATCTGGTACTTTTACAAGCCATATATTCATAATAGTAGGCATGGCATAAATACATGGAAGTGCTAAAAGCAAAACCATATCAAAACTTACAATGGTTGCATTGAGAGTAAGTTTCTTCGATTCTTCCTTATCTCCTGATGCATAAAGCTTTATTATTTGAGGATTAAAAGCTACTCGAAAGTTATTAACAAATCCCATAGCTGCATTACAAACTTGATTTGCTATCGTTTGAGCTGCAACTACAACTGGAGCCAAAAACATATTTATCAAGATTACTACTCCTTGTATTCGTAATGAGTGTGTAAGTTGTGCTATGATATTCCAGCCAGAGAATCCCATCAAGTCTCGAAAGATTTGTTTGTTAAAAGCAAGTGCTAAATGCGATTCCTCAAAATGGCGATTGCAATAAATTCTATAATAGAATGCTATTAACAACTGTATCAAAGCCAATAATAACGCATACAAGATCAATCTATCCCAATGCGATATTATCAATGCATAACAAACGCTCAATTTTGCTATCGCTTCAAATATACTTATATATGCATAGATATTGAACTTTTCGTGCGATGTTACCAATGAATTATATGGAACTTGCGTTATAGAGACAACGGTGGTAAGTATTGACAACTGGAATACCCAAAAACATGCATTTAAACGGTCTGCAGGTATTACAAGCCTATGATATAAAAACCACAAGCCACCAGTCTCTAATATCAATATAACTATAATTGCTAAAAGAGAGTGTGTATAGAATGAAGTATTGAAAGTTTCCCACAAACGCTGTTTATTTCCTGCTCCTAATTCATACGTAATAAATCGTGAGGTACCTGCCATCAATGTACCATTCAGAAATGATAGCATAGCGACGATTCCACCTACCACGCCATATAGTCCATAATCTACTACACCAAGTTTATCTAAAACAACTCTTGATGTATATAAAGTTACACCCATAATAATAAACATGCGGATGTATAATAAGAGCGTGTTCTTTGCTATTTTTTTATTGTCTGACATAAAAGAATTCAAGCTGTATGGATAAAAATATGCAAGTAACCAGCTGCAGCAATACTCTTTTTGTAGTCATCTACTACATCGGTGGAAATAAACTTGTTTCCACTACTCTTTGCCGACAACCGTATCTCATGGTCAAGTTGTCCATAGTTTTCTGTTACTAAAATATCCATAAAATTGAAATTATCTATCTTTATACATATTATCATAATACTTCTGATACTCCCCGGAAGTAACATGATCCATCCATTCCTGGTTATCGAGATACCATTTTACGGTTTCCTCGATACCCTCCTCAAACTGGAGAGATGGCTCCCAGCCGAGTTCCTTCTGCA
>OGKT01000091.1_pt1 | contig 37937 bp, 28 predicted proteins | sample 1572581 | NCBI WGS metagenome assembly OGKT01 (sample SAMEA2581881, study PRJEB24529) | metagenome | biome: Human gut stool | place: China | collected 2011 | reverse complement strand
ACAATATCGGGAAAATAACCTAAAAAAATTTGTCTGAAAAAGTGTTGACAATCCAGGAATTTTCTTTTTATAACACTCTTTAACTCATTCACAACATAAGATGATAACACAAGTTCATGCTGTGTAAATATGCAATTCATCATTGCATTCATCTTTGCACCGGGAAACAGTAATGCGGATATTAATACATTTGTATCAAGCATAATTCTCATTTACTTCACCACACTTTCTTCCCGAAACTCCTTTATCATATCCATAACATCTTCATCATTTTTTAACCCAAGTCTTTCTGCTTCTCCCGCAAATTCTTGCTGTGCTTCACGAAGAGCGTCCATGGAAGAGTTCATTATATAGATTCTGCCGGATTCTTCAATAAACAGTACCTTATCTCCATTTTTAATTCCCAATTTTTTACGAATTTCTATAGGTATAGTAACCTGACCTTTTGATGTAACTTTTGCTAATTCCATATAAAAACTCCTTTCAACAGTAATGTATTCCTTACTTTCCTTACATATTAAGTATATCCCTTTTTATAAAAACATCAACCCTTTATGTGTAATTTGACACCAATTTTGACACCATTTTTTTGATTTTTGTCGATTTTTAATAAAATCAGATGAAATCTTAAAATCCCGCAATCCCAGTTAAAATGGGCATTCACGGCACTCCATGCAACTAGATAAATTTCACATCATGAAAACAAGAGGTGAGTGCTAATTTTTTTAAAATCCCTGCGTTTCACTTATCGGGTAACCGTCCAAATACGTTCCTGTCTTAGAAGCGGGAGTTGTACCACTGATTGCCAACCATTAGCTTTAGTAAATATCTCATGGTGATTGGATACGTTTCCATAAAAATCTGTGGTGTCGTAATCTCTAATTACTGCATACCATTCTATTATAAAACAAGTGGCTCATTGTGACCGGAATGATAGCTCACGGCAAAATGGAATCGTGGCTCACTTGCAACGGACAGGCGGCTCATTTGGGCGCAGATTATTCACTTATTTTCTGTACAAGTGTTGTAATTTCTTCTTTTTTCATAAGTGCACTCCTTTTTTCAACGTCTTATTGAGTTATCTATATATCAGACACGCAGGGTCTGGAAAAAGTTTTATATTTTTTTAAAATTTTAAAAAAATTTTTTGCGATTTGAATACCCAGTTTATGTATTATCTTTATTTTAATAATATAACATTTCAATTTAAAGCACAATAAGAACATCACAACCGCAACATTGGAAACGCTGTGTGATATATTATCCTGTACCCCCAATGATATTATTGGTATGTCGCATAATGTGAGCAGATATCTTTGATAACAATTTTAATCTCTTTTGTGTATGAAAAAAGCAGTCAATCATAAATGAAAAACTGCTTTAAATCATATCCTTTATTGCTTTGTGTAGAAATTTAACTGATTGTCTATGTCCCGTCCGGCATACATTACTCTAAGTATTGTTACAACTTTTTTATCGCTGTCCGGAATATAAAGTACTACATAATTATCTACTGGTAATACACAAAGTCCACGGCTTTTCCACGGTTCTTTTTCATATTTTCGATAACGCTCCGGCATCGTATCCAGACTTAATATCTGTTCTTCCAGACGATCAAGTTGTCCGCTTGCATTTTCCGGCGATTGTAATTCAAAAGCAATATATTCAAAAATTCCTCTCAAATCACTGTCAGCCTGTTCGGATACTTCTACTTCATACATCATAAGCCATAATCCTTGCGAATGTCCGCAAAAGCTTTCTTCGCATTTTTTGTCCGTCCAGCCTGCATATCCGCATATCCTTTCTCCAATTCTTCATTGAACTCTGCTTCTGATAATGTGCCGATGTCAACAGGTCTGGCAGATGGTATTTTTACTTCAAACGGAAGTCCTCTCTGTAAGATAATCTGTTTATAAAACATATTAATAGCACTGGAAGCAGGGATACCAAGTGTAGACAGGATACTTTCAGCTTTTTCTTTGACATCCGGTTCAATCCTTGCATATAAATTTGCTGATTTTGCAGCCATATAAAGCATCTCCTTTCGTGAGTAGTGTTTCCATCTATCTTTATTATATGCAAATGTCCGTACAATAGCAATACCGATTTTACGTTTCAATAATCTTATTGAATAACTGTAACAATACTTCTTTTACGCCGGACGCATTGAATACAACAATCGCCATCAGCGCAAGACTCTGTACCAGTCTGAATTTAACAAAGAAAATCCCACAGGTCGTCATTTCGCAGCCTGTGGGATTTTTCACTCAACTAATATGTGTGTTTTTTATGCTTTGATGAAACTTCCTGCTCACCTTCCATATGGTTTGCAGTTGCATTCACCTTCTGTACAACTTTCTTCTTTTTTAATGGATGTTTTGGATTCTTATCCATAACAATCGCTTCCTTTCATATTCATTCATTTATGTTGAGCAGCTTTATATGAAACTGTATCAGCCTTTAATTGTAAAACATCTGCTGTTTTCAACTTATTTTGCCTTCTCTTTTGTTCTATCTGTACTATAGCACCTATTATTAGTAATGTCAATACCGGAACGCCAATTTTTTTAAAAATGGAGCAGTTCCATATTGGATTTCTGCTCCATTCCCATGATTTTATTATATTTTACTGGCAAAACCGCTATTTACCATATACCATTGTCCGCCATCATTATAGCTTCCTGTGTACTCAAAAGCGATTCTCCCGTCCTTAAAGAACCAGTCACCGTATTCATTACTGCCAATACCGGTAAATCCTAAATCCAGCTGTCCATTCTTAAAATACCACCAGCCGTACTCATTTAAAGCCATTCCGGTATAGTTAAAATCCAGTGTGCCATTGTTAAAGTACCACCAGCCATATTCATTTAATGCCATTCCGGTATAAGTGTCACTGATATATCCATCTGTAACATATACCCATGTACCACCATTTAATGTCATACCGGTAAATCCCGTATTTAAAATACCGTTTGTAAACAGCCATGTACCATATTCATTTGCAGCAAAACCGTTATAGCCAAAATCAATCTGTCCGTTGTTAAAATACCACCAGCCGTATTCATTTGCTGCCATCCCGATATATGCAAAATCAATTCTGCCATTTTTAAAGTACCACCAGCCGTAGTCGTTTAATGCCATTCCGGTATAATCTGTCAGTACCTGTCCGTTCTGAACATAGAGCCACTCGTCATCCGGAATAATCATCCCTGTAAAACCGAAATTTAACTGTCCGTCCGTATAGAACCATGTTCCATATTCATTGTTTGCAAGACCGTAAAATGTCGTATCCAGCTGTCCGTTGTTGAAGTACCACCATCCGTACTCATTGCATGCCATACCTGTATATGTAAAGTCTACATCACCATTCTTGATATACCACCAGCCGTATTCATTTACTGCCATGCCACAGTAATCCGCTGCAATGGTATCATTTGCATAGTAATGCCAGTTACCATCTGCATCCTGACGCATTTCATAAATGACCTTTTCATCTGTTTCCGGCTTCTGTGTCGGGGCTTCTGTCGGCTTTTCCGTCGGCTTTGTCACCTCTGTCGGCGCTTCCGTTGGTTTCGTTACTTCTGTCGGCGCTTCCGTTGGTTTATGCGTTGGCTTTTGCGCTTCTGTTGTACTTTCGGTTGTGCTTTCCGTCGGTTTCTGCGTTGGCTTTGGCGCTTCTGTTGTACCTTCGGTTGTGCTTTCCGTCGTCGCCTGTGTCGGCTTCTGCGTTGGCTTTTCAGTCGGCTTTGTCACCTCTGTCGGCTTTTCCGTCGGCTTTGTTACCTCTGTCGGCGCTTCCGTTGGTTTCTGCGTTGGCTTTGGCGCTTCTGTTGTACTTTCCGTTGGCTTTGGTGCTTCCGTTGTACTTTCCGTTGTTGGCTGTGTTGCGTGTACAATTGTAACGCTTACCTGTGTACGGTTTCCGGCTTTATCAACGGCTGTGATTGTATGCGCTCCTTCAACATCTGTGACCGTATAACCTCCGTTTTCACGACCTGCTAAAACACCGTCAATCTCCACATAGTCCAGATTGTCATCGTTTACCGTAAACTGAACACTGCCGCCGTATGTTTCATTATGCTTTACGCCGCCAATAACCGGTGAAGAACCGTCAAATACCAGTCCGTCTGTAGACAGATAGGCTGTATTACCGCCCTTATCTGTAATTTTAACATAAACAATACATTTTTTATCCGGATCAATTGCAAAACGCTGTTCATAAACCGTCCAGTCTGAAGCCTGAATATTTTGCACTTCTTCCAACGTCTTTGCTTCCTCTGAAATCAGATAAAAAACCTTATCGATACCCAGCCCCAGATCATCTGCATGAATACCGACTTCCTGTCTTTCCTTGAAAAACTTTCCAAATGTCACTGCATTGCAGAATACGTTCCACTTATTTGTCGATACGGTAATCTCTCCTGTCGGAGCCGAAATGTCTTTATATTCTGCATTGATTTCGACATCACCGTCCGGCATGATAAATACAGCTGTCGCTGAATGGCTGTCCGTGTTCTCTGTAAAATCAAGTGCAGTATTGCCTGCCCACCGGTCAAATGCCATACCCTGTGCCGCACCTGCCGCAGTTATAGTGACAATGTCGCCTGCTGCATATTCTCCCGAACCGGTTCCATTGCCTACAATCACCTGATGCTTCTGCACCGGTTCAATATCTTTATCGGTAAATTCCACCGTACATTCTGCAAATATCTTATCTTTCTGGGCTTTTACCGCGCCGACTGTTTCAATATTGCCTTCATCATATCCGTTCGGGAAAAATAAAAAAGTATATGTTCCCGTCTTTGCCCCCGGATATGCTTCTAAAAAATAACGGTTTGGATAATTTTCTCCGTCCGTTACCAGCGCGACAGCTTCGCCCCAATTGGTTTCATTCAGACTTTCCGCATCTTCACTTTCCCAAAGTGACGTTTTCATAACCAAAACGCTGCTTCCAAGCCAGTCGGTCACATCAGCACCGTCCATTAATACTCCCTGACTGTTATAACAGTCAATATCAAAATACACCGTATCATCAGGAATTGAACCGTCTTCCTTTTGGAAAATGCGGTTGATATTTACCGTTTGCGGTGCAGACTGAATCACCAGTCTGCCAACAGATAAGTCTTCTTCCTCCGGCTGCTTTGTCGTTGCTGTCCAGTTCGACTGTGTGTCCACGGTATATTTAAAAAACCAGCCTGCTTTTACCGGTGCAAAGCTTTCCTTCGCTGCCTTGCCTTGCGCCGTTATATAAGTATAACCTTCCGTGAAAACGGATGGAAACAGCTTATTACCGACTGCCGCCTTTGTTGTACCTGTTACATCCTTATCAATAATGACCTGATTATCCTTTTTTAATACAATATAGCCGTCTGCGATATTGTCTGACGTCTGATTTCCGGTGAAATTTCCTTTAATTTCAACGAAGATACTTTCATCATACTCTGTCAGATTTAAAGAGGCTTTGTTTTTTACCTCTATATTTTTTAAACTGCCGGATACCAGGCACAGTTCCGCTTCATCATCCAATATAACATTTTCAACATTCTGGATATTGCCGTCTACAGAACATTTCTGCAAGGTCAGACTGGTGTTTTCATTGCCGTAAAAATCTTTTATTTTCGCACTGGCAATAATACTCTCTCCCATGCCTTTCAGCGTAATATCTGCACAGCTGTTATTTTCTGTATGAATTCCTTCACGAATAACCGTTTTTGCATCTGCATAAACTTCTGCGCTGCCTGTATATGCGGTTTTCCCATCACTCCCGGAATCATGGCTCATGTAAACGGCCTGAATCTTTGTATTTTCAACCGCATTGGTAACAGTCAATGATGCATTTTGTCCGACAACCGTATTTTTAAATCCGCCTGCATAGACTGTTGGGAGCAGTTCTTCTTCTGTTCCCCCAAAACCTCCCAGTCCGGAACCTGCACCACCTTTAACATACGTATCTACACTATCCAGTACCAGACTGTGTCCAGCCAGAAAAATCTCTCTATGTACGACGCTTTGTAAAGCATTCGTGGAAATAAAATGCAATTTTACATTTTGAATCGTAACATGATCACCGGTAAGCTGTACTGCACCTCTGATAATCAGTTCACTGCTGCTGTCCGCCCCTGTTATCGTCACATTTCCCGGTATCATAAGAGGTGTTCCCGCAGCGTCCTCTGCAACCGTAATACTCCCACTGACAACAATTAAACTGCTGCCCGCCTGCAATGCCTGACGAAGCTGGCTTTCACTTGTAACCGTAACTGCCCCTGCACGTATATTCGCTGTATCTGCGTATGCATAAGTCATAAATGGAACAACTGTATTGGTTGTCATACACACTGCTGTCACTACGGCTGCTGCCGCAAAAATTCTTTTTCCTCTTGTAATGTTTTTTCTCAATAGCGCCTGCCTTTCCATACATTATTGTACATGTTTTATTCTTTCGTTTTTATAGTAGCAATTTAATATACCATATCTATTGATTGGTGTCTATAAAAAATTATTATTTTTTATCCTGATTTTTTATCCTGAAACATATTTTGCTATCGTTTCTATCAGCTTATCCGCATCCAGCGGCTTTGACACATGCTCATTCATTCCCGCCGCTTTGCAGTCTGCCACATCATCCGAAAAAGCATTTGCCGTCATTGCTATGATTGGTATCGTCTTTGCATCCGGCCGCTGAAGCGCCCGGATATTTTTTGCCGTTTCAAGTCCGCTCATAACCGGCATCATCAAATCCATCAATATAATATCAAATGTGCCGGGTTCAGCCTGTTCAAACAACTCCAATGCTTCTTTTCCGTTCCATGCTTTTGTAACAATCATGCCTTCATTCTCACAGATGAAATCTGCAATTTCCATGTTAAGCACATTGTCTTCCGCAAGCAGAACTTTCATGCCGTCAAGTACAACAGTTTTTGCTTCTTCATCCTGCACTGTATACTGTTCCTTCTTCTTATCCACCTGAAACGGCAGTCTTATTACAAATGTTGTGCCTTTCCCTTTTTCACTGGTATAATCAATTGTTCCCTGCATTACCTCTACAATTTTTTTGACAATCGGAAGTCCCAGTCCCGTGCCGCTGTAAACGGTCTGCATCATCTCTTTTTCCTGAGCGAACGGTTCAAACATATGCTCCTGAAAATCTTTACTCATACCAATTCCTGTATCCTGACATATGAATTCCAGCATGACTCTGTTAAAATCAGATGTACTCTCCGTTTCTGTCACAGATGTCGTCACCGAACCACCTTCTTTATTATACTTAATGGCATTTCCCATAATATTTAAAAGAATCTGCCGCAGATGTAACGGACTGCCGATTAAATGCCAGTGCATGAGCTGTGTCTGTATCGGATAAAAACAGACATTTTTCTTTTTTGCCTGTACCGTTAAAATAGACATTACTTCATTTAAAATATCCTGCAAATCAAAAGAATCTTCTGAAAGCTGGATTTGTCCGGATTCGAGTTTATTCATATCCAGAACATCATTGACCAGGTCCAGCAGAAAGCCGGAAGCCTCCCAGACTTTTTCACGACAATCGCTCTGTTTTTCCAAATCATCCTTATAATACCTTCCGATTTCTACCATACCCCTGATTCCGTTAATCGGTGTACGGATATCGTGGCTCATTCTGCGTAGAAAATCTGTCTTTGCTATATTAGCACGGACTGCTTCTTCCATGGACTGCTTTAATTTTAACTGATATTCCACCTCTTTTTTCTGCTGTGCTTCAATAATCTTTAGCTGCTCATTTAATTCCCGCATATGAACCCGCCCGGATTTATTTCTTGCCACCGTTGCAGCTGCCCAGATAAGCATGGAAATACATAATGCCAAAAGAACTGTCCTGCGTGTTGCCGCAAACACTTCTTTCTGTGGATAATATACGTATAAATTATAATCCCTGTATCGTCCTTTTCCGCCACAATAACGGTGTCCGTCACTTGTAAAATATACCAGATTATCTGAGAGTTCTGTGGAACGTAATTCCTGTATAACCGGAATTTCCGTGGTTTGACAATTCTCGTATTGCGCATCATTTGTTCCGTAAATTTTATCATCAGCTGCTATAAAAAGGGTACCATTCATATCCATGGCATATCCGGCAAGCAGATTATTGACTGCCGCATAACTGTCTGTCAGACGGTCTGTATCCTGATAACAGTAGCAAAATACAACTCCCGGACTGTCTGTTCTGGATATTGCTGCCAGATCATACCATTTATCGTTTTTCTGAATCCGTTCTGCATAGATTTTTTTAGAATATTTTGTAATCTCGCTGATTTTTTTATCCCGAATCAGTTCTTTCCAGGCATCATAATCCAGTCCGACATTGCTGTATTGACATTCCGGCTGCATATCTTCATCTAAAATGATAATACCTGCCATCCGCTGTGCCTCTATATAGTTCTTTAAATATACTGAATCAATTAACTCAGAATCTCTATCGATATCCGTTCCTACTTCAACTGCCTGTTCTGTCAGCCGTACCAGGCTCTTAATTTTATCTGCCTGTACGACCTCATCATAGCTTAAGCACTGACTTTTTAAATAAGTCAGTGTATTGTCAAAGGTCTTCTCAATATTTTTTTTATCCGAGCGGACCGCCAGTATCAGAACGACAATAACCACTATAATGACAACCACGAGGAGTCCTTCGTATAACTGCACCTTCATTTTAGACTGTCCTGATTTTTTCATGGTGTAATCCCCCCTGCTGCCACCCGGTCTTCCATCCCATATTTTTCCAGAATACACTGAACCGTTCCGTCTTCAAGCATCTCCGCCATCGCCTGACGAAGCTGTTCTGCCTTCTGGGTGTCTTTATTTTTTGAAAAAGCCACACCCAGTTTTGAATCAATGATTTCCTCATCTAAAATGCGGTATTTCTGACCGGACTGCCTTAAATATTCCCGCATCACAATCTCATGTCCCGCACAGGCATCAACGTATCCCTTGCGTAGTGCAGCAAATAATTCATTCATCTCTACAAAGGAATACACATTTTTCACCTTGGGAATTATATCGTAACCCTGCCCTAAAAAAATCCGTTCAGGCTGTGTACTGGACTGTACCGCAACATTTTTCCCGGCTAAGTCATCCAGCTTATAAATATCACTGTCCGTCCGCACCATCACAACTTCCCTGCTGTACATATAAGGTCCGACCCAGATATAATCATCCTCCCTGCCATCCATTGAGAAACTGCCCCACGCACAGTCAACTTCACCGTTTTCTAAATAAATATCTTTATCATCCCACTGAATCTGTTTAAAGACCGGTGTATAGCCTATCCGGCGACACGCTTCTTTTGCCAGCTCCACATCAACACCTGCATAATCGCCATTCTCATTCTGATAATTATACGGCTCATAATCATCGCTTCCAATAACCAGTTCGGGCTGTGGCACTGCCTTCTCTGCCTGTTTTTTGCCACAGCCGCACAGTGTCATACTCATCAGACATACAACGCCAAAAGCTAGCACACACCATTTTATCCAATATTTCATTATTATCCATCCCCCTCATATTTACACTTGAATTGTTTTTATCATACTATATTTTTTATAAAAAATCAACATTCTGACAAAATCCGGTTTTTGATAAAAAGACACGAAAATGTTCCTTTTATACATTCCCGTGTCTTAGCCGCATTCCGCCCTATATTTTAATCTTCGTGCGGCAGGCGTGTATTGATAATTTTTTCCCGAATATGAACTTTTTATAAACTCCTAAAGACAAAGTTGACATTTCAAAATCTTCTCCTTATAATATCAAAAGTTAGGTTGCTAACCATTTCTTTAGAAAGGAGTGTGATTGGATTGCAGGATTTTGATGAAAAATCCACTAACATGCACCTGGGACGACTGATTCAGATGCTTTCCCACCAGATGAAACGAAAAAACTGCATTGTCACTATGATTGACGGTGACGGTCTGACGGTTATGCAGAAGCACATTCTTAAGTTCATTCTTTTGGAAACACTGCATCGGGAAATTTATCAAAAAGATATTGAAGAAGAGTTTCAGATTCGCAAGTCTACCGTAACCGGCATTTTACAGCTGATGGAAAAAAACGGATTTATCTACCGGGAAAATGTTGAAAAAGATGCCAGGCTCAAACGGATTATACCTACCAAGAAGGCAGAGGCGCTTCGTCCCAGTATCCTGTCCCACATCAACGAATCAGAAGCCCAGATGACCCAAGGCATTTCTGAGAAAGATGTGGCAGTCTGCAAACAGGTACTCCTGCAAATGTTGCAAAACCTTTCTGAAAATAAATTATAAAATTAAGGAGAATCAAACCATGAACAAAACACTGTTAAGGTCCGTGCGTGAATATAAAAAGCAGTCCTTTCTGGCACCGTTTTTCGTTATTCTCGAAGTTTTAATGGAAGTTCTGATTCCGCTTGAAATGGCTAAAATCATTGATGTGGGCATTGCAGACGGAAATTTAAACTACATTATCCAGCGCGGTATTATTTTAGTTGCAATGGCAATGCTTGCCCTGTTTTTCGGTGTGACTGCCGGTAATATGGCGGCCGTTGCAGCAGCAGGTTATTCCAAAAATCTGCGCCACGATATTTTTTATAAAATCCAGCAGTTTTCATTTAAAAATATCGACCACTTTTCTACTTCCGGTCTGGTAACCCGTATGACAACAGATATTACTAACGTACAGATGGCGTACATGATGAGTATCCGTCTTCTTGCCAGAGCGCCGATTATGATTATTTTATCATGGGTTATGACACTCGTTTTAAATAAAACGGTTGCCATGCTGTTTTTAATCGTTATCCCATTGCTTGGCGGAACACTGATATTTATTGCCAAAAAGGCGCACCCGCATTTTATCAAGGTATTTGATGAATATGATGTTTTAAATAATTCCGTACAGGAAAATGTCAATGCTTCCCGTGTGGTAAAGGCATTTGTCCGTGAAGATTACGAAATTGACAAATTCCACATCATTTCCAAATATGTATACAGCCTGTTTACAAAGGCGGAAAAAATCGTTGCATGGAACTCTCCTGTCATGCAGTTTACCATGTACGTTGTTATTTTAGTCATTGTAGCGATTGGCGGAAACAGCATTGTTACCGGTACAATGCAGACCGGTGAACTGACCAGTATCATCGTCTATTCACTTCAGATTCTGATGTCCCTGATGATGGTAACCTTCGTATTCGTTATGATTATGATTGCAGAAGCTTCTACCGACCGTATCGCAGAAGTTTTAAATGAAGAGCCTGAAATGCAGGATTCTGATGATGCTGTAAAGGATGTTGCAAACGGAGAAATCATTTTTGACCATGTAAACTTCAGCTATGCAGGTAAAGATGGTACTCTTTCTTTAAAAGATGTCTGCCTTCACATTCAATCCGGTCAGACAATCGGTATCATCGGTGGAACGGGAAGTGCCAAATCCACACTCGTACAGCTCATTCCAAGACTGTATGACGTAACCGGCGGCGCTGTCAAAGTCGGCGGTGTCGATGTACGCAATTACAATCTGGAAGCCCTGCGTGACCAGGTTTCCATGGTTTTACAAAAAAATGTTCTTTTCTCCGGTACTATTTATGAAAATATCCGCTGGGGAAATGAAAATGCAACCAACGAAGAAGTACAGAATGTATGTAGACTGGCACAGGCTGACGGCTTTGTCCAGGAATTTCCAAACGGCTACAATACACAGATTGTCCAGGGCGGTAACAATGTATCCGGCGGTCAGAAACAGCGTCTTTGTATTGCAAGAGCGCTGCTTAAAAAACCGAAAATCCTGATTCTGGACGATTCGACAAGTGCAGTTGATACAAAAACCGATGCATTAATCCGTAAAGCATTCCGTGAAGAAATTCCGGATACCACAAAAATCATTATTGCACAACGTGTTTCTTCGATTGAAGATGCCGACCAGATTATCGTGCTTGATGACGGTAAAATCATGGGTATCGGTACTTCTGAAGAATTGTTAAAAACCAATGAAATTTACAGAGAAGTTTATGAATCACAGGTAAAGGGAGGTGCTGAAAATGAGTAATGAAAAGAAAACAAAAAAGCCGTCCCGGCTTTCAAAAAACACACTCACAACAGCCAAAAGACTGCTCAAATATGTGACCGAAACGTATAAATTCCGTTTTGTGCTGGTATTTGTGTGCATTTTAATCAGCTCCGTTGCTTCTATTTCTGTGTCCCTGTCACTGAAATATATGCTCGATGATTTCATTATTCCGTTAATCGGACAGGAATCACCGGATTTTACAAGATTTTATCAGGCGCTGGCTGTTTTAGGCTGTATCTTTTTAATGGGTGTACTTTCTACGTTTATTTATACACGAATGATGGTATACATTGGTCAGGGTGTGTTAAAGCGTGTGCGTGACGATATGTTTGAACATATGCAGACACTGCCAATCCGCTACTTCGACCAGAATACCAACGGTTCTGTCATGAGCCTTTATACGAACGATACGGATACCCTGCGCCAGATGATCAGCCAGTCGATTCCGCAGGCGCTGATGTCCTTTTTTACAATTATTGTAACATTTATTGCCATGCTGGTGTTAAGCCCTCTGCTGACACTGCTTGCAATTGCCGTTATCGGTATCTTAATTCTTGTAACAAAAGCTATCGGCGGAAACAGCGGTAAATACTTCGTACGCCAGCAGGTAGCACTTGCTGACGTTACCGGTTTTGTCGAAGAACGCATGAACGGTCAGCGTGTGGTAAAGGTTTTCAACCACGAAAGAAAATCCGAACAAGAATTTGATGCGTTAAACGAAGCTTTATTTGAAAGTGCCGCAAATGCCAATAAGTATGCCAATATCATGGGACCTGTTATCGGTAATATCGGTAATCTCCAGTTTGTTTTAACAGCCGTTTTAGGCGGCACACTCTCTGTTATGGGTGTCGGCGGCATTACACTGGGTGTTATGGCTTCTTATTTACAGTTTACAAAAAGCTTTACACAGCCTTTCATGCAGGTCGCACAGCAGTTTAACTCTATCGTTATGGCGCTTGCCGGTGCAGAACGTATTTTTGCGCTGATTGATGAAACTCCGGAAGCGGATGAAGGAACAGTTACTCTTGTCAATGCAACAAAGGATGACAACGGCACCCTTCATGAATGTAAGGAAAGAACCGGTATCTGGGCATGGAAGCAGACGGCTTCTGACGGCACGGCTTCTTATACCGAATTAACGGGTGATGTCCGTTTTAAGGATGTGACCTTCGGTTACAACCCGGATAAGATTATTTTAAAGGACATCAGTCTTTTTGCAAAGCCGGGTCAGAAGCTTGCCTTTGTAGGTTCCACCGGTGCCGGAAAAACAACGATTACCAACCTGATTAACCGTTTTTACGATATTCAGAACGGTGAAATCCGCTATGACGGCATTGATATTACAAAGATTAAAAAAGATGACTTACGCCGTTCACTCGGTATTGTTCTTCAGGATACGCACCTCTTTACCGGTACGATTAAGGACAATATCCGCTACGGTAATCTTGATGCAACCGATGAACAGATTTACAATGCGGCAAAGCTGGCTCACGCAGACCAGTTTATCAATATGCTTCCACACGGTTATGATACACTGTTAAGCGGTGACGGCGAAGAATTGTCACAGGGACAGCGCCAGCTCATTTCCATTGCCCGCGCCGCTGTTGCCGACCCGCCGGTTTTAATTCTGGACGAAGCAACTTCAAGTATTGATACACGTACCGAAAGTATCGTACAGAAGGGTATGGATAACTTAATGAAGGGACGTACCGTATTTGTTATTGCGCACCGCCTTTCTACTATCCGCAACAGTAACGCAATTATCGTATTAGACCACGGTCAGATTATTGAGCGCGGCGACCACGAAGATTTGATTGCACAAAAGGGAACGTACTATCAGTTGTATACAGGAAAGCTGGAGTTATCATAAATTACCAATCCAAAATCCAATCCATGCAAAAATACCCGGACACGCTCTTTACGGACGTGTCCGGCTTTTTTTCTCTACCCACTCGTCTGCTTTTTCAACCAGCAGTGTCAGGTAACGGAATAAGGATTCTGCCGCAAATCCGAATACGATTAATAACAGCATACAGATTGCCGACAACTGGCTCATTGCAAACAGGTGATTCAGCATAATACCGCAAAACAGCAGTCCTGCGATATTGCCAAATAATATAGCATATTTCATCTTGTTAAACGGTTCACTGATTTTAATTAAAATCATAAATCCGACAACCGCCAGTAACAGTGTCGCCGCTGTCGCAATATCCGCTGACGGCAGTGAAAAGACATCGCCGCATATCACCAGCGCACCAACCACAAAGACATCGGTCAGTCCGGCTGGCAGTGCTTTTAACAAAACTTTTTTGATAAATTTCCCTTTGATTCGTTCCTTGTTTGGCTCTAATGCCAGCAAAAATCCCGGAATACCGATTGTAAACATACTAATCAGTGAAATGTGTGCCGGTTCCAACGGATACGTAATCATAAATACCGCCGAAAATACTGACATCAGCAGGGAGAAGATGTTTTTTACCAAAAACAGGCTTGCCGAGCGTTCCACATTATTGACGACACGTCTGCCCTCCCAGACAACCGAAGGCATATGCGCAAAATCCGAATCCAGCAGGACAACCTGCGCCGCCTGCGAAGCCGCTTCACTGCCCGATGCCATTGCTACACTGCAATCCGCATCTTTCATGGCAAGAATATCATTGACACCGTCACCCGTCATTGCAACTGTGTGTTTATCTTTCTGGAGTGCCTGCACCAACTGCTGTTTCTGCTTTGGTGTTACCCTGCCAAAAACCGTATACTCTCTGACCGCTTCTTCAATTTTAAATTGTGAATCTAACCGCGTGGCATCAATATAATTTTGCGCCCCCTCAATGCCTGCCTGCTTTGCAATCTCCGAAACCGTTTCCGGGTTATCTCCTGAAATGACTTTAATCTGTACACCCTGTGCTTTAAAATACGCAAATGTTTCCTTTGCGTTGGCACGGATTGGATTGGACAGCACAATAAAGCCCAATGGTGTCACTTCTTCCGTCAATCCGTTTTTCAAATCCCTGCCTGCATAGCGGGCAAATATCAGCACACGGTATCCTTTCTTTGTATAAGGAAGCAGTTCCTGTTCTACCTCGGAAAAATGGGACTGCATGACAAATTCAGGCGCCCCCAGTACATAAGCACCGTCGTTAAATACAACTCCGCTGTACTTTACAGCCGATGAAAACGGAAAGACTTCCACCACCTGTCTGTTTTCTGTATCTGTATTTTTATAATTGACAGCATTGTCATTTTTTCCAATATTCTGCGCCATATATGCTTTTAATGCCTGCATGGTCGCATTGTTATCCTTTGATGCCCGGACATAATCTGCCAACAAGGCTTCCAGCTCTGTTTCATGAAACCGCGTGGACTGTTCTGCTTCATCAAACCGGCTATATTGTCCCGCTGTATGCTCATTTTCCCCTGAAAATGCGTGAATCTCTTTGACACACATGGACGGCTCTGTAATTGTTCCCGTCTTATCCACACACAGCACGTCTACTCTGGCAAGTGTTTCAATACTTTTCATATCATGCAGTAACACTTTGTTTTTTGCAAGCCGCATGGTACTTAACGCCAACGCAATTGTCGTCAGCAGATACAGCCCCTCCGGTATCATGCCAATGATTGCCGCAACAGTTGACGTGACACCTTTTTGCAAGGTTGTGTGATTGATATAAAAACTCTGGTAAAATAAAATAATGCTAATCGGAATAATTATAATACCAACCCATTTGACAATCTGGTTAATCGAGCGCACCATTTCTGACTGCTCTCCACTACCCATGGATTTTGCCTGTGTCGCAAGTCTTGAAATATACGAATCCTTTCCCACTTTATCAAGCCGTGCGTAACATTCTCCCGCAACCACAAAACTGCCGGATAACAGCGGCATGCCTGCCTTTTTTTCAACTTCATCGGCTTCGCCTGTCAGAAGCGATTCATTGACCTGCACATTTCCCTCAAGCACTGTCGCATCGGCACAAATCTGATCGCCCGCGCGCAGTACCACAATATCGTCTTTTACCAGTTCTTCCGATAAAATCTGCCTTTGCATGCCTTCTCTTAATACGGTTGCATGCGGCGCGTTTAACAGATTCATTTTATCCAGAATCTTCTTTGCACGCAGTTCCTGTACAATACCAATCAGCGTATTTCCGATAACAATCGGCAGAAATGTCAGATTCCGGTATGATTTTACGCATAGCAGCAATATTGAAATAATTAAAAATATCAAATTAAAATATGTAAATGCATTGGAAAAAATTATTTCTTTGATAGATTTATCCGTCGTCGTATCGGCACGGTTATCCAGTCCCTGTTCTACCCTGAGTTCCACTTCCTGTTCGGTCAGACCTTTAAGTTCTTTTACCGGCTCATTTGTTTTATCCCTCATTTTATCCCCCATGTCGTCACCTCGTTATTTATCACATATTTTTATTATAATCCGCCGCTTTCTCTGTTGGTATCAAAAAATTTATGAAATTTATTAAAATTGTATGTCAATTCTTACCATTTTACATATGGTTTTTTCCGGAAATTTTTACAGAAAATGAAAGCTATCCACCTTAAATACGATATGCCGCAAAATATGCCAAAAAAGGGACCGGCACTTCATTTTGTGCCGATCCCGTAAAATTACATATTATCTTTTAAAATATCGTGGTCACGCAGTAATTTTTCAATGACATTGCCTTTTACAAGCTTTAACAAAGGCTTCTTTAAGGCATTGAGTGGTCCAGGCAGCTGAATTTCAAGCGGAGATTTTCCGTCCATCAGCTTTACGGAGCTGTCAAGCAATTCACGAACATCGTAAACACTGCCCCATACTTCCGGTACGCCACGGTCAACACCGAGCAGTCCGTAAACCGCTTCCATTGCCGTTCTTACAGAATACTCTGTTGTAAATACAGTATCTCTTGGTGTATCCGCAAACTGTCCGAGGAAAGCAAAGTTTACACAGCCGTCCGGAATAACGTCCGGTCTGTCTCCCTTGGTTCTTGGCATAAAGAATGCTGTAATATACGGCATCATTGTCGGTACGCAGACTGCACTGTTTTCAGCGAGGTCTTCGATTTCTTCAACCGGCACACCTAAGTGATACAGCCATTCTTCTGTGATTTCCTTACCGGTACACTCTTTCATCGGCTTTTTAACATAATCGCCCGGTACATCGGTAAACAGTCCATATACCCATACGCAGACCTTATCTTTATCCTGGTCCTTAAACTGTCCCTGTCTGTTAATCGTCCAGCTCAACAGCCATTTAGAATCCTGACAGCTTACAATACCGCCTGTTACAACTTTTCCGCTCTTTGGGTCTCTCTTACAAATCTTTGTGATATATGGAATAATCTTATCATCAAGTGTTGTAACCGTTGCAGATTCCCAGTTCGTCTTTGCTACATCTGAACAGAACTTTTCAGGATGTCCGAATGACGGGTCCTGCTTTGCAATATTTTTCCAAAGGCTCCAGCAGCCGCTTGTGCGCACTTCTGCATCACCGTTTGGTGCATGGTTCTGGTCGCCGTAAATCGTTCCCTCCGTACAGCTTCCGTTTGTAACAAATACAAGGTCATTTTCAGTCAGGACAATGCCCTTTTCAACACCTTTTTCCTTACACTCAATTGCCGTTGCAATCTTTTTGCCGTCCTTATGCTCAAAAATAACATTTGTTACTTCTGTATTAAAACGGAATTCTACGCCCGCATCTTCCAGATATTTCTTCATCGGCAGAATCAGGGATTCATACTGATTGTATTTTGTAAATTTTAACGCACTGAAATCAGGCAGACCTGCGATATGATGAATAAAACGCTGGAAATACAGCTTCATTTCCAATGCACTGTGCCAGTTTTCAAATGCAAACATCGTTCTCCAGTATAACCAGAATGTCGAATCAAACACTTCGTCATCAAAAACATCTTCAATCGTCTTATCGTATAAATCTTCGTCCTTGGTCATAAAGAGCTTCATGATTTCCATACAACCCTTCTGGCTTAAATTAAATTTGCCGTCTGTATGGGCATCCTGTCCACGGTTTACCGTTGCACGGCATAATGAATAGTTCGGGTCTTTTTTGTTGAGCCAGTAATATTCGTCCAGCACGGAAACGCCCGGTGTTTCAATTGATGGAATACTGCGGAATAAATCCCACAGGCACTCAAAATGATTTTCCATTTCACGGCCACCGCGCATTACATAACCGCGGGAAGCATCGTAAATACCGTCACACGCACCGCCTGCAATGTCCATAGCTTCTAAAATGTGAATGTTTTTGCCCGGCATCTGTCCGTCACGTACAAGGAAACACGCCGCCGCAAGTGAAGCCAGCCCGCTGCCTACAAGGTATGCATGCTTATCGTCAACACCTTCCGGTTTTTCCGGACGGGCAAATGCTTCGTAGTTGCCGTTGCTGTAATAAATACCTTTGCTGTTTTTTTCATACTTACCGCGTTCTGTATTGCGGTACTCGTTTCGTTCCTGTGTTTCGTCTGCCTTTTTTCCTGTCTGTCTGTTTTTTGCCTGCTTGTTTTCACTCGCCTTTTTTGCATATAATGCGGCTGCTCCTGCGCCGACTACGATTGCAGATGCAACACCCAGTTTTGATTTTTTTGCCATAATGACTGCCACCTTTCTGAATTCTCTAAAATTTATTATGAACGTTCCTGATGGTTTTATCATAAAGAATCGGCAAATCTTTTTCAATTTACAAAATCATAAATTTGATTAAAATTTTATCAAATATGAGGTTTTGTAAGGTTTCCGGCAGTGAAATATCACAACTGCATTTCTATATACTTATATTTATAATTGATGGTTGGGAATCTGAAAATATTTGATTTTTTCAAATGAAACACAGAAATTTATTTCAGCAACTCTTACTTAGACTGTTTGTTTAAAACTTTTTCGATATACTCCTGATAACCGGCTTCTAAAATATGAAAATCGCAACTATTATCTGTCAGAATCTGTTTACGGTTTGTTGTAACCATTTCATATATTTTATTTGCTTTCTTTTGAATCCGTATGGTATTGTCCATGCAAAACTGGTATTCTTTATTTAATAAAGTCCGATATTTTTCATCTTTAATGTCTTTAATTATCAGCTTTTGAATACAATCATCAGGAACTGGAACCATATAATTAAATCTCAATGAACCTTTTACTTCTTTTTTATCTCCCGGTATGCGAATTAGGATATTGGCTTCCTGCTTTTTATCAAAAGAAGATACTGCCACATAATAATTTATCCCATTTACTTTCATAACCGCGCCAAAAGCAAATTTATCACGGTCTGCGTATTTAAGATTCGGAACTTTCGTTACTCCTCTTTTTTCCTTTTCATATCTTTGCAAAAACTGATTATACTTCTCATCTATACGGTAAAAATCCATACTAATCCCCATTCCGCAGGCATTTTAATGCCGGAGGAATCGCGAGCCAAATCTTATTTGGCGCTGCGATAAAAAGCGACTTTGTGACACCTGCGGCACAAAGTGCTCACATCAAGCTATGCTTGACGTGAAGAATCTTAGATTTAAGAATTCTTCACACTCCCCTCCAAAATGACATATGCCATCAGGCATATTATAAAACAGGGAGATAAGAACTTATCTCCCTGACAATTAACGATTCGCATTTTAAGCTGCGAAGCACTTAAATTAAAGGTTCACATTCAAAGCTGTGAAGCACTTAAATTAAAGGTTTGCACTCAAAGTAGCAACGCACTTAATCTGAGCTAACTCTTTTGCTCAGTTATATTATATACAATTACTTATAAAAAATCAACACAAAAATATACTATTTAAAACTAAAATTTTAAAATTATTTATGTGCTTTATCCGTCAAATTTGCAAAATTTTGAATTGAATTCGTGATACTGCCGTCCAGCGTGACACTCATTCTGTCTGTAATCTCTGTGTAATCCTCTTTCATTCCCTTGCCAATCCAGTCAAGCATGACACCGACAAACCCATATTTGTAAAAATCGGCAATGAAACTTTTTTCTTCTTCAGTAACCTCAAGTCCTTTGGATTTTTCCTCAACAACCCCCATGAGCAGATTGTGTGTCAGCATAAACAGATAATTTTCAATCTGTTCCCGGCTCAATGCATGGTATGCGTTCATGATAAATGGCTTATTTTCAAGAACCGCTTCAAATATCTGTTTTAATCCTTCATGCCATGTGTCATACGTCTTTTTCCCCTGCAATGCCCGTGTTGCATCTTCCATGCAGGACCATTCTACCAAATCATAAATGTCCTTAAAATGATAATAAAATGCCATGCGGCTGATTCCGCAGTCGTCCGTCAAATCGCTGATTGTTATTTTATCCAGCGGCTTCTTTAAAAGCATCTGCTTGAGTGAATTTTCCAATGCACGTTTGGTTGTGTTTGACATAGCTGCTCCTTTTGCATCATAATTTACTTTTTCTATCCACATACACATAAATTCGCCGTGTAAATCCGGCACAACTCACTGTTTACACACATTATATCAGAATTTTCTGCAAAAATCACCCGCATTTTCATCACCGTAAACACGGTTGTAAACCTCGCTCCACCCTTGCCATTTATTTTTATTTTGCCGCCAGCTCTAACATTCTCTTTAACGGCTTTGCGGCTGCCTCCAATACATCCTGCGGAACTTCAACGTATGGCTGCATTTTTTCAAGTGCTTCTTCGACACGCTCTAATGTCACTTTCTTCATATTCGGACAGAACTGTCTGTGTCCGACTGAATAAAATTTCTTTTCAGGGTTCTTCTGCTGTAACTCAAAGAACACACCCATTTCCGTGCAGATAATAAAGCGGTCTGCATCACTCTTTGTTGCATAATCAATAATTTCTGATGTGCTGCCTACAAAATCTGAAAGTTCAATAACATCTTCCGTACATTCCGGGTGGGTAAGCACCAGTGCCTCCGGATGTGCTTCTTTTGCCGCCTTTACATTTTCTGCATGAATACTCTTATGCACATGACAAAATCCGTCATGGAAGATAAAATGCTTTTCCGGCAGCTGCTTTGCCACGTATCTGCCTAAGTTGTTATCCGGTACAAAAAAGATATTCTGTTCCGGAAGATTTTTTACAACCTTTACTGCATTTGATGAGGTTACGCAGACATCAGACACTGCCTTGATTTCTGCGGTCGAGTTGACATAACAGACAACAGCAACGTCTGGATTTTCCTTTCTGACCTGCTCAATCTGCTCTACCGTAACCATATGCGCCATCGGACAATCTGCATGAGCATCTGCCATTACCACGTTCTTTTCCGGATTTAAGATTTTAGCACTCTCTCCCATAAAGGATACACCGCAGAATAAAATATTCTGCTGTGTAACCTGTGTGGCAACCTTACTTAAATAAAACGAATCTCCTACATAATCCGCAATTTCCTGTACGGCGCCATCTACATAATAATGAGCCAGAATGACTACATCTTTTTCCTTCTGCATTTTCTTTATTTTTTCAATTCTGTTTTCCATGAGTTTATCTGCAGCTCCTTAGCGGTTAAATAATTGTGTTGATAAATATCTGTCACCTGAATCCGGTAATAATGCAACGATTGTCTTGCCCTTATTTTCCGGTCTGGCGGCTAAAATAGCAGCTGCCTTTAATGCTGCACCTGATGAAATACCTACAAGGATACCTTCGCTGACTGCAAAACGTCTTCCTTCATCAAATGCATCTTCATTTTCAATTGTAATAATTTCATCATATACATTTGTATTTAACACTTCAGGAACAAAACCTGCGCCGATTCCCTGAATCTTATGAGGACCTGCTGTACCTGTTGAAAGTACCGGGCTTGATGCCGGTTCAACTGCAACAATCTTAACATCAGGATTCTGTGACTTTAAGTATTCACCAACACCTGTAATTGTTCCGCCTGTACCAACACCTGCAACGAAAATGTCAACCTTTCCATCTGTCTGATTCCAGATTTCCGGTCCTGTTGTTGCCTTATGCGCTGCCGGATTTGCCTTATTGACAAACTGTCCTAAAATAACAGCACCCGGAATGGAATCTCTTAATTCTTCTGCCTTTGCAATAGCGCCCTTCATGCCCTTTGCTCCTTCTGTAAGTACCAGTTCGGCACCATAAGCCTTTAACAGGTTTCTTCTTTCTACACTCATTGTTTCAGGCAGTGTAAGGATTGCCTTATAACCCTTTGCTGCCGCAACAGCCGCAAGACCGATTCCTGTATTGCCTGATGTCGGTTCAATAATTGTTGCACCCGGTTTTAAAATTCCGTTCTTTTCTGCATCTTCAATCATTGCCAGTGCAATACGGTCCTTCACGGAACCTGCCGGATTCAGATATTCCAGCTTTACTAAAACATCTGCCTGTTCTGCTCCAACGTTTTTTGCATATCTTGACGCTCTTAATAACGGTGTTTTTCCAACTAACTCTAATGCGCTTTCTGTTATTTTACCCATATCAATTTCCTCTCTTTTCTTATATCATATATGTCTAGTAGGATTACTGTGAATTAATAGTACCTCGAATATATCCATTTGTCAAGCAGCAATTTCTGTTTTTTTAATTTTCTCCGTATCACACAAAAACAGGACAGCAATCGTAGGTTGATTGCTGTCCTGTTATGCTGCTTCTGTTTCAATAATTTCAAAACCAGTAATTTTCTTATACTCCTGTCCGACGATAAACTGTTCTTTATTATCATCCTTATCACTTTTTACAACAAATGATACCGGACTGTATTGATTGGTTCTGGAGTTTTCCTGTCTTAGAAACAAATGCAGTATGTATTCTTTCTTATCCTGATATATAACAAAATCTGCAACTATCATAGACAACGGCTTTGTTCTATATTGATAAAATTTTATAAAATTCCCATTTTCCAACATGTCTGAAATTTCATCAAAATAATCCAGTCTGATTTGTAATTTGTTATATTCTGCCTTATTATGTTTTTTCAAGTCACTTCTTTTTAACTGATTTTTCTTAATTTTATCATATCCATTGATTCCAAGATACTTCCTATTCTTTCCATAAATATGCTGTAATCCCAATAAATGACAAAAGTTTTCTTTATAGAAAGCTATTTCAATATCTATTTTATAATTTAACTGATATTTGAATATATGATTACACAATTCCTTTTCATATATATCAAGCAGTTGATTCAGCTCTTTTCCCTTTTTATGCATACTAATCTCCTAAAAATAATGAGCCATGGTTTTATCCACGGCTCACTACCTGAATAGCAGATTGGTTTTCCTACCCCAATCAGGTCAACTTCTGTGTATATTTTAATTCCTCACAGAAAAGGATGGCGCGGCTATTCATTACACACCAATATAATATTCCGTTTATTGAATATTTTATTACTGTCTTTTACAATATAATCATAACATAGAAATTATGCTTTTGCAATTATCTACATATAAAAATTTTCAATAATGTATATACTATTATATGCACATTTTAAAAATAAATGTCTATTTTCAAGGCTTTACCCAAACACCTCCAGCAGTTCATCCGGGGTTGCCACAATTTCATCTGCACCTGCTTCTTCAAGCTCGCCCGGCTTTGCAAATCCAAAACGGACGCCAACCGACTCAATCTTGCACTTCTTTGCGCCTTCAATATCATGTACACGGTCGCCAATCATCACTGAATCGGCTTCGATTTCCGCCATATCCTGCTCCGGGTGCTTTTGTGCAATGCGTCTTAACACTTCCGCAATGACATCTGCCTTGTACTTAAGTTCTCCGTTCATGCCACTGCCCACTTCAATCTCAAAATACTGTGCCAGATGAAAATGCTTTGTAATACGCAGTGCAAATTCTTCCGGCTTAGATGTTGCCAGCGCCATGACATAGCCGCGCTTCCTTAATTCCTCTAAAACTTCCGGGATTCCCGCAATCACTTCGTTTTCAAAAATTCCCGTGTCGCGGAAACGCTCTCTGTACTTAGCCACACCGATTTCCGCCTGCTCTAAGCTTAAACCGTGATAACGCTGAAAGCTGTCGATTAACGGCGGTCCGATATAACACTCCAGCTTATCTAAATCCGGTTCGTCAATGCCCAGTGATTTCAGTGCATACTGCACACATCTAGTAATGCCAAGCTTAGAATCGGTCAGTGTTCCGTCTAAGTCAAATAATAAATACTTCTTCTGCATTTCTACTCCAATTCTTCATATCCATAAATATATCTGTCACACAATTTTTTAATTTCTTCCTGCTCCTGCACGGATGCCGCATCATACACGGCAACCGTATAAAATCCGCCTTTTTTTGCGCCCTGCACTGCCTTTAAAATGTCTTCAAACACGATACAGTGTGCCGTATCCGTCTGACAGCGGGCGGCTGCCAGTTCATAGACATCGGGATATCCCTTGCCACGCTCTACCTCATGCGTTTCCGTAAAGCTGTCAAACAAATCATAGATGCCGTTGCGTTTTAAGCATTTTTCAAACAGCGTATGCGTAGACGAGGTTGCCACCGTCAATTTCATGCCCTGTGCCTTTAATTTTCTTAAAAATGCACCGGCTCCCGGTTTTAACGTAATCACATGATCGTACTGCTCCTGTGCCATTTCATGCCACTCTGCTGCAATATCCTCTGCATTTTCATTCAGATGAAAGCGTTCAATGACATATTTTGAACCAGTAATAAAATTGTGGTTACGGATTTCCTGCATATAATCTGCCGGAACGACGATTCCACGTTTTGCAAGAAAATCAATATCAATCTTTTCCCACACCCACGTAGAATCAAGCAGTGTTCCGTCCAAATCAAAAATTGCACACCGATAATTTCCCAAATCCAGTTTCACTTTGCCATGATCCTTTCTTATTCTGAAAGCATTTTAATTCTGTTTTTGATATTGTTTACACTCATATTGTCTGTGTAACCGGTAATCAGCTCGTTATACTTCTGCGAAAGAAGCTGGTTTGCAATCGTTGTATTGTTGCTTTCATCATAACTGCGGCTGATAAAATATGCCACAATGTAAGCTGAATTGTCTGTATCTTCAATGACCGTTACTTCACCGGCTTTTCTGTCCTGTGTAAATAACCAGTCTGCAAGCGATGAATTGGTTACGGAAGATTTTTTTGCACTCTTGCTTAAAGAAGCTGTTTCGTCTGCATATTTTTCCTTATCTTCATCGGTTGCGGCATACTGGGTACATGCCTGTGCAAAGGAAGCTTCATCTGTTACAGCCGCCGCCATGGCATCTGCTTTCGTCTTTGCCGCCGCCAGACTTGCCGTATCACCGGCTGTTTCTGCCGTAATTGTAAATGAGCGGTAATCTACCGTATCGTAGTTATCCTTATTTTCGGCATAATAAGCTGCTACTTCATCATCGGTTGCCGCCAGCGTTGTCTGTAATTCTTCCTGATAAGCCGCCGCTTTTAAATATTTCTCTACATACGGCTTAATACTGCTTTCTGTTGCATGACTGCCAAACAGCTCCTTATAGGCTTCTCCTACACTGATACTGTTGCTGTCTGCTTCGGATGCAATATTTTCAATAAAACTGTTATAATCATCTTCCAGCGTATTATATGTAAAACCGGCATCGTCCGCTGCCTTGTTTAACGCCTTAAATTCCTTGATTTTCGTAACTGCCGTATTGGCAAAATAGTCATACCATGTGTTATCTGATGAAGCGTATTTCTGGCTTGCATCGGATTTACCTGTATCATATCCCATATAAGATGTGAAATAAGATGCGTATGTCATTGTGCCGTATAAAGAAGAATTTAACAAATCTGATTTTGCCACGCCGTAGTAAAAGTCAAATTCAATCTGGCTGACCGGTGTGTTATCGACTTCGATAAATTTCTTATGCACCTTTGTATAATTGGATACCGCAACACACACTGCTATCACGATAATTGCCGCTGCCGCCGCAATGCAGGCAAATACAGCTATTTTTCTATCCCGTTCTGCCTTGCGCTGTGCTTCTTTTCGTTTCTGTACTTTCTTGTCATACTTGGTCACTACTTTTTGTTCCTGCTGGTTTTGTGGCCGGTTGTTCTTTGCCATTTTTCATGTCCTCCATTCATGCGGTCTTCTGCCGCTCTTTTCATAGTAAATTAAAAATGATATTCTTCCCGGATATCATCTAACTGCTTGATCCATAACTGCACCGCCGCATCACTTGGCATACGCAAATCACCTCTCGGCGAAACGGCGACACTGCCCACCTTTGGACCGTCCGGCAGACACGAGCGTTTAAACTGCTGTGCAAAAAAGCGCCATACAAATGTCCGAAGCCACTTATAAATTACCTCCGGCGCATATTCACCGTCAAATGCAATCTTTGCAATACGAAACAGCTTCTTAGGCTGTACCCCGAATCGCAGCATATGATACAGATAAAAGTCATGTAATTCATACGGACCGACCAAATCTTCGGTCTTCTGCGCAATCGTTCCGTCTTCCTGCGGCGGAAGCAGTTCCGGACTGACCGGTGTGTCTAAAATATCAAGCAATGTATCAGACAATTCCTTATCCTTACAGTTATCCGCATAATACCGTACCAAATGACGCACAAGTGTCTTTGGAATTGAAACATTGACACCGTACATCGACATATGGTCACCGTTATATGTTGCCCAGCCGAGTGCTAGCTCGGACATATCGCCGGTTCCGATAACCATGCCGTTTGTCTGGTTTGCAATGTCCATTAAAATCTGTGTACGCTCTCTTGCCTGTCCGTTTTCATAGGTTACATTGTGCAGGCTCTCATCGTGTCCGATATCCGCAAAATGCTGATGTACCGCCGCTTTGATATTAATTTCACGAAGTGTACAGGACAGTCTTTTCGTCAATGTCACTGCATTGCCATACGTTCTGTCTGTTGTACCGAAACACGGCATTGTCACGCACGTAATTCCGCCTCTGTCCAGTCCCAGCAAATCAAATGCGCGCACGGCTACAAGCAGTGCCAGTGTGGAATCCAGTCCGCCGGAAATACCGATAACGGCACTCTTGCACTTTGTATGCTCCAGACGTTTTTTCAATCCGTATGTCTGAATATCTAAAATTTCCTCACATCGGCTGTTACGTTCCGCTATATCTGACGGCACAAACGGCGCTTTGTCAAAATACCGGATTAAATTCAAATCCTCCACGACCGTTTCAAATTCCGTTACCGTATAGCCGGAACAGTCTGTATCCACCGTAAATGTAGACATTCTTCTTCTTTCAAATGCAATTCTTTCCAAATCAATATCGGCATACACATTCTGATTGGCAAATTTCTCTGCCTCTGAAAGCAATGTGCCGTTTTCCGCTATCAGGTTGTGTCCGCTAAAGACAATATCCTGCGTGGATTCGCCCTCGCCTGCACTCGAATAAATGTAGGCACTCACCAGTCTTGCCGACTCGCCCTTTACCAGTTCCCTGCGGTAGGATGCCTTGCCAATCGTTTCATTGCTGGCAGAACAATTTACAAGCACCGTTGCGCCGTGCATGGCATGTGCCGTTACCGGCGGATTCGGTGTCCACAAATCCTCACAGATTTCTGCCGCAATTACAAAATTCTTCATATTTTTGCATACAAATAACTGATTCATGCCAAACGGAACACGCTGTCCCGATATTTCAACCGTTACACACGTTTCAAAGCCCGGTGTGAACTGTCTTCTTTCATAAAATTCACCGTAGTTTGGCAGGAATTTCTTCGGCACAAGCCCCAATAATTTTCCGCCACAGAAAACTGCCGCCACATTGTAAAGTTTTCCCGCATAGGTAAACGGAAGTCCGACTACATTGACCATGCCCGGCATTTCTTTCGATGATGCAACCAGTTTTTCCAAGCCCTCTAATGCACTGTTTATCAATACTTCCTGTAAAAATAAATCATTGCAGGTATATCCCGTCAGACACATTTCCGGAAATACGGCAACCTTCGCCTTTTTTGCAAATGCCTCCTTCATGCCTTCTAATACCTGCTGTGTATTATATTCGCAGTCCGCCACCCGGATTACCGGTGTCAGCGCCGCTGCTCTTACATATCCATGCTTCATAAAGCACCTTCCTCATTTCTGCAATCCTATATTATTATATAAATCTTCTTATAATTAATGCTTCAAGAGTAATGATAGTACTTTAGGTCTTGCTCCCTTTTCATAGCTAAAGCCAAGAGCATGCCTAACAATTTCTGGTAAATACAATTTTTCACCATCTCTTGTCAAATAACCTTCTTGTATCATTATCTTTTCTTCCATCGCATTAAGAGAATCATCACCTAAATTCAACGGTAACTTTTTCTTTTCAACTGGTAACTCTTCTAATTTGCTAAATATTGGATTTAACATCTTATATTCCATTTTTATCTCATCAATCTTTTCTTTTGAACATCTTGATACTGCATTTCGAATTTCTACAGGCATTAATATCCTATCATTATATGGAGCTTTTTTTTCTGTTGGTTGCGCTGCATATTTTAAAAATCTAATAATATCTCTTGCTTGTAACTGACCATTAAAATCTGATAATGCCGCTAAAATCCACCTTGATGAATATGCTTCATTAGAACTTTTTTTCCCAAGTTTTAATCCCCATAATTTTTCTAAATATTTATCAATTACGTCTTTCGTTGCATTTTCCACCGGTATAGGTGATCTGTAAAAATCATCTATTGCCTGTGCAACTATCCAAACTGCAAGTTTTAATGCTTCGTCTGACGACCATTTTAATTCTGCATAACTATGTGCCTGCTTAAATTGTTCATAGTTGACAACAATTGCATTTCTTGCCATATCACTTCTCAAAAATATAATCAATCCAATATTTTGATATTTAGCTACTAAAATATTCACTATTTTTTGACACAATACTTGTATAGCACTTTTTTGTATCTCGCTAGAAAAAACATTTTGTAAAATTTCTTCTAGTCCGTCAATTACAAAAACTATCTTTTGATTTTGCAATTTTTCATTTAATTGTTCAAATGTTTCAAATGTTTGATTTACTGATTTTACTAAAAGTTTTTCCCAAAATTCTATCCATTCCGTTTCTTTTCGACTTTGTCTCTCAAGTTTTACAGCATTGTCTATATATATTGACTTTGATATTTGTGCAAATGGCATTTTCGTATTAACTGTATCGATACACGAATTTAAAATCTCACTTAATTCTGTGCCATTTTGAGTAGCAAAAACAGGTATAAAATACCCCCCTCTATTTTGTATCTGTTTATCACTAATACTACCACGAAATGTATTCCAATCCTGTTGTTCTATCATTTGTCTGTATAAAAATGTTTTTCCTGATCCCTTCGCTCCATTAACAATTGCCACAGGAATTTGATCACTGTATTTTAAGCATAAATTTTTTATAGGTTCCGTTAACAATAATTTAACAGCTCCATTTGCCTCAGCCGTTATTTGTTTGTCAGCAAAATCATGAATTTTTTTCAATAAAATTCTTCTCTGTTTTTCAGTATATTCATTTTCAGTATCTTCTGAATTCCCATAATTTTGAGTAACTATCTTTTCTATTACCATAAGCATATCTCTATTTTTTAAATTTGCAAATATTTGCTGTAATTTAGTCAAGTGTACCAATTCGCTTGCAAACGGAAGTTCAACAACCATATTATCTAATAATCGTTCATTTCTTTCGTCTGCATTAAAACAACTAACCAATTCTTCGATTATACCCTGTTTTTCATAATTTCCTAAAGTATTGGGTACCATACTTAATAAAATTGTAGGTAAATTTGAATCTTCCGTTATTTTAAGTCCTTTCGATACATATTCAAGCAGTTTTTTTGTACCTGTTACGGATTGATATGATGTTGACGTAACAAAATATTTTTTCACTCGTGGATCAAATATAAGTGGTGCTGAATATTCACTGATTCCAGCTCTTAAATCTACAAGTACAGCTGCTACGCCTAATTTAGCTGCAATTTTAGACAGTATCTCTGCCAAAATATACTCCCTATTTTTCCCCATAATTACAGAATTGGGACTTGCATATAAATCAAACAACTGTTCATCATATCGAAAAGTTGGTAAAAATAAATGTTCTATTTTTTGTTCTTCTGTTTCTATTGGAATTGATAATTTTCCAATTTCATTACTAGCCAATTCTACAATTTGATCAATATCTGTATCATTTACATCTTGAATTAAAGTTAATAAATCCAAATAGCTAAAATTATCTTCGTTATATGCTCCCTGAATCCAAGTTAATCCTGGTGCTTCTAAATCTGAATCAACAATTAACAACTTATTTTTATTGGAATTAGCATGAACATTGGTCCACGCTTGTGCAAATGCCAACAACGATAACGTACGCCCCACTCCACCTTTATATGAATGAAATGAAATTACTGGGCATTCTAAATCTTTTAAGTAAGTATTAGGATACACTGAATCCATATATATAGCTTTCTCAAATAATGGCAACGTTTTCTCCTGCCACAACTCATATTCATTTTCAATGGAAATTTGTAAAACCCTTTCACATTTATCTAATTTAATTGTTTTGTCTATATAATTATAATTTCTAGGAAAAAATTCGTTAAAAAAATCATACACTTTCTGTTCATATATATTTTTCTTTATATATACCAAAATTTCATCAGGATAAAAATCCATTATTTCTATTCCTGCCAACCACTCTTTTTTTCTTTTTAAACAATACCTTTCAATATCTTTCCAAGTATAAAATAGCATAATCTATATCACCTCTTTTAACCAACTTGCAATTTCTTGAAGATTACTATCAAATGTATTTATATTATCCATTTCCATATCTTTTGATTCTATACAATATCTACACATTTGATGATAATTTTCTGAAGTTACTGAATCACCATATTCTGTTTGAAATTTTTGGAATTTATATATCCCTGCTTTTCGAACTGCCTTCAATAAAATTTTAAAATCATGTGAGTATAACACTTTTTGTAACTCCTCATTTGCCTGAGAAATCATAGTTATCTTATTATTCTGCATAATTAAACATTTTAATCCACACTCTACACAATAACATAACAATAATTTTTTACTTATCTCACTTCCTATTTGAATATTATCATATGTATACACATGTTTTCTAAATGCGTTTTTGTAATTTTTATAGTTTGCACGTATTTTAGCCATTCTTTTTCTTTACACACTCTCCTTTATATAAAATTTAATAAATATTTTTCTCTTAATACAATATTATTCTTCGATATTTAAATATATATTATTGTATCATATTTTATATATAATTTCCACCTTTTGACTTTTTGAATTAAATAAATTATTCATTTAATATTAAATTTCATACACTATATAACTAGTTTCCTATTCTTTATCCCCTGGATTTTACATCCTGGATTCTCGAAAACATGACGAGGTTTTCTTGTCGCGGATTGCTCAAACCTTGATTTCACTGGATTTTTGCCACTTTCCACTTGATATTTTCATCGTCATGTTTTATAACAAAGGCATCTAAACATGACGAGGTGTGCTATGGCAATTGTAACTCAAACAGATAAAAGAACTGATATCACATATGCTTATGAAACTCAGTATCACTGGGACAAAGAGAAAAAGCAATCACGTTCCAAGCGCGTATGCGTAGGAAAGGTGGACCCGACCACTGGTAAAATCATTTCTACTCGTGGCAAAGCCAAGAAGAAAGAAAAGCAGCCATTACAGATGCTAATAAGACAAGACCAAAACCATTTGCTCAGACAAGGCATCTTTATTATAGCGCTACTTATCTATTTGATAAACTTTCAGAAGAACTTAGTCCCACATCTGATTTGAAGCAGTGTTTTCCAGATTCCTACAAGAAGCTTTTGTCGATTGCCTATTACCTGATACTTGAGGATAATAATCCCCTGTATCGTTTTGAAAAGTGGAACTTCACACATAAGCATCCTTACAGTGCAGATATAACTTCGCCTCGTAGCAGCGAATTCTTTGCATCAATTACCGATGAACAGGTGAATAAGTTTTTTAGGCTTCAGGAAAAGCGTCGTGTTGAAGAAGAATACTGGGCATATGACAGTACCAGTATATCGAGCTATTCCGAAACCCTTGCCCAGGTGCAGTATGAAAAAAACAAGAAAGACAATAAGCTGCCGCAACTTAATCTTTTACTTGTATTTGGCGAAAAATCCGGCATCCCTTTTTATTACCGCAAGCTGGCAGGAAATATCCCTGATTCCAAGACGGTTAAGCATCTTCTGGAGAATCTTGATATTCTGGGGTTTGGTAAAACAAAGTTTGTCATGGACAGTGGCTTTTATTCCGAGGAAAACATTAATGGTCTTTACGCGAGCATGTGAAGTTTCTGGTTGGCACCAGGCTTTCACTTAAATTCATCAAGAAAAATCTTGATGATGTATATGACGATATTCGTATGTTTAATAACTATGATGACAGCATCGCAACTTATGGGTATACGGTTTCCACAGAGTGGAATTACATTCAGGAAATCCCCTATAAGGGCGACACGATCAGGGATAAGCGTCGGATGTACATCCACTATTATTACAGCATCGAAAAGGCTAATGATGATGAACAGGCTTTTGACAAGAGAATTGCACGTCTGCATAAGGAACTGCTTGAAAATAAGCTGGTTGAAAGTTACAAAAAGGCTTATGAACAGTTCTTCGAAGTTAAGAACACACCGAAGCGTGGACGTCAGGTTAATTACAAAGAAGATGCCATAAAAGAGGCAAGGAAGTATCTTGGTTATTTTGCTCTTATCACAAACAAAAAAATGGATGCATTTACTGCATTGCACCTTCACAGAATGAAAGATGTAGTTGAAAAAGTATTTGGCAACATTAAAGAACGTCTAAATATGAGACGTCTCCTTGTGTCGAGTGAAAAAGGGCTCGATGGAAAAATTTTCACGGAGTTTGTTGCATTGATTCTGGTTTCTTATCTTGATCATAAAATGAAAGAATCAGGTTTATATAATAAGTATACAATGTAGGCACTGCTTGATACACTTGATATTTTGGAATACTTCGAGGACTCAAATCATTCACTACGGATTGGTGAAATGCTTAACAAACAGTCAGAGATATATGAAGCGCTTGAGATAGAGGCACCAACCTCGTCATGTTAAGCCGAGAATATAGGTTACATGTAATTTTTATATTTCTCTTTAAATTCTTTATCATTACTAACATTTCTTAATTTTATAAAATTATAAGAGCTGCCACACTAAATTAGTACAACAGCTCTTTTACAACCTCGCTATAACTGCGCCATCATCTTGGCATTGTCTGTTCCAGTGTGGAATCGGTCATCTGCTCCTCGGCATTTCCGCTAAACAAATCCTCCACACCGCGTCCGGCATCTTCTAAAATTGTACCGGCTTCCGTAACCGCATCCTTCACACCGGTTGCCGCATCAGTTACAATTTCTTCAATCACACCGGTTGACTCATGGTTGTTTCCTGAATCAGTATTACTCCCGGTTTCTTCATTTTTTTCATTTCCGCACGCCACAAGTACGCCCATACTCAGTACAAGCAGTAACCCGACCAGTGCCAGTTTACATTTTTTCATAAGAACCTCCACACGTTAAAAGATTTCTTCTACAGTATGGACATCTTTTTGAAAATTTATACCGTTTCCTTTAAATGTCTGCTTAAATATTTGTACAAAACAAATGTCACTACGCCGTCAATCACTGATTTTATCAAATTAAACGGTGCAACTGCCAGTGCAACAAACGAAAAAAGATTGTGGATTGAACCGTTAATCTTACTGCCCATTTCAATAAACGCCGAAACCGGCATACCGTATAACTGCGAATATTTCGGCAGCAGATAAAAGGCATTTAACAGTGTTCCGCTGATAATTAAAATAACACCGCCTGCTATCAGTGATACAACCGCCATTTTTTTCGTTTTATGTAAATGATAAATCACTGCCGCCGGTACAACATACGCACAGCCTAAGATGAAATTGGCAAAATCCCCGACAAATGCCGTGGTCGTTCCTTTCAGACACATATGCAGTAACACTTTGACGGCTTCAATAATGACACCCGCACACGGTCCTAATAAAAATGAACCGATTAAAACCGGAACTTCACTGAAATCCAGCTTATAAAATCCCGGCGCTAAAAATACCAGCGGGAAATCAAAATACATCAATACCACTGCCACCGCAGAAAGCATTGCCATAATCACCAGCTTGTTGACCTTCGTCTTTTCCGATGAAAATTTGACATGAGTTTTCTTTTCAATCAGCTTCTCACAGCCAAATGCCACAAAATATGCCATCACAACTATGATTAACGATATCACAATAAAATATACGGTATCTTTCATAACCACGCTCCTACTGCTTCTACAGCCTTTTTAATTTCTTCCGGCGGAAGTACCAACGCAAAACGCACATGACCTTCGCCCTCGCTTCCGAATGCACTGCCCGGCGTGCAAAGCACCCCTGTATTTTCCAGTAAATCCATGCAGAACTTTTCTGATGAGGTATATCCCTTTGGAAGTGGCGCCCATACAAACATCGTACCTTCTGAATACGGAACCTGCCAGCCGATGCCGTTTAAACCGCCGCACAGCGCATCCCTGCGCTCTTCATAAGCCACACACTGCTTTCTTACTCCGTCCTGTGGACCTGTCAGTGCAGCAACAGCCGCCTTCTGCACAATAAAGCTCGTTCCGTAGTCAAACTGTGAACGGACTGTCTTAAACTTCTGAATCAGCTCTTTATTTCCCAATGCAAAGGAAATGCGGATTCCCGTCAGATTATAGGTCTTTGACAGCGAATTAAATTCAATGCCGACCTCTTTAGCTCCCGGCACGGAAAGGAATGAAAATCCCGTTCTGCCGTCATATTCAATCTCTGAATACGCATTATCATGAATAATTGCAATATTATACTTCTTTGCAAATGCAATAATCTTTTCGTAATCTGCCTTTTCAATGCAGGTGCAGGTCGGATTGAGCGGATAAGAAACCACCATCATCTTTGCTTTTTGTGCAAGTTCCTCCGGAATCTTATCCAATGCCGGTGCGTAATGGTTTGTCTTATCTAACTCATAATACGCAATCTTCGCATCGTTTAAAAAAGGACCCGCTTCAAATACCGGATAGCCGGGATTCGGCACTAAAACCACATCACCGGGGTCGCACAGTGTCAGTGCGACATGGGCAAAGCCCTCCTGCGAGCCTGCCAGTGATAAAATCTCATCATCCTGCAAGGTAACACCGTAGCGGTTCTGATACCAGCCCTCTACAGCCGATAACAGCTCCCCGGTATCTCCCAGCGAATACTTGTATTCCTCCGGATTTTTTGCCGCTTCACTGACTACGTCCAATACATGCTGTGCCGGCGGAAAGTCCGGTGTTCCTACAGACATATTGTATATCTTTTTTCCACTTTCTATGAGCGCCTGTCTTTTTTCATTTAAAATGTTAAAAATATTGGGCTGAAAGCTTTCCGCTCTTTTAGAAAACTGAAATTCCATAACCTTATCTCCATTCCTACAATCATTTTCCTCAAAAACCAATTATCCAACATCAAGCAAAGCTTGATGTGTGAAAAATGCCGCACGGAAACTTTTAAAAATTTCCGTGCAGCCTGTTATTTTTTATTTTGTTTCAGGAAAATGTGTGTAATCCGTAATATCCGCAACGCTGACTTCCAGTACGCGGTGACCGTTTAACAGCTTGTTCTGAATTGTGAAAAATGCAACAATCATGCGGATTTCTCCGGTCTTTGATACAACCTCATGACGATAGCAGGCATATTTTTTCTCAATAAACTGCTCTCTTAATTCTGCAATAATTTCACTGTATTCTAAATCCGGTACAAACTGCTTAAATACCAGACCATTCTTTACATCGTCTTCTGTGTAGCCTAACAGCTTTGTAAATCCGTCATCGATTTTAATAATCTTACCGCTGCGCATTTCTGTTGAAAACTGTGCATATGGAATTGCATGCATCTTTTTTGCTGACATAACAACCTCTTTTCTGCCGTTTGCACGGCGTTTGCTTATATTTTCAGTAACTATTTTTAGTATATCAGTCGTATGCTTATTTGACAAGTGTCTTTAAACGTTCCTGTACCTGTGCAAGCATCTGTGTATACTTTTCAAGCTTTGCTTTTTCTTCGTCAATCTTTGCCTGTGGTGCTTTGGATGTAAACTTCTCATTGTTTAACATACCGTTACATCTTGCGATTTCACCGTTTAACTTCTTTTCTTCCTTCTGTAAACGTTCAATCTCTTTGTCGATGTCTACAAGCTCTGCAAACGGAATGTAGATAACTGCATCCGGGATAACCGTTGACACGGCATCATCCGGGATTCCGCTCTTATCCTGCTGAATAACCACTTCACTGGCATAACCGAGTGTTGCAAAGAAGACTTTACCGTTTTCAAAAATATCACGAATCTTCGCATCTTCGGATACAACAAATACCTTTGCCTTACGGCTCGGTGCAACATTCATTTCAGCACGGACATTTCTGATATTACGTACTGCCTGCTTAATGGTTTCGATTGCATTTTCATCTTCCGCAAAATTAAATGCTTCTGAATATACCGGCCATGCAGAAATCATAATAGATTCTTCTTCATCCTGAATATTACAGAAAATTTCTTCCGTAATAAACGGCATATATGGATGAAGCAGCTTTAATGCATCAATCAGTACCTTCTTTAATGTCCAGATAGCCGCTTTCTTTGTGGTATCTTCGTCATTGTACAGACGTGGTTTTACCATTTCGATATACCAGTCGCAGAATTCTTCCCAGATAAAATCATTTAACTTCGCAACAGCAATACCGAGTTCGTATTTCTCCATATTATCTGTTACTTCCTGAATTAAATTGTTCATTTTAGAAAGAATCCACTTATCTGCCGCCGTTAAATTCTCCGGCTGTGCATCGGTTGCCTTTACTTTATTATCCGGGTCATTCATCATAATGAAACGGGAAGCATTCCATACTTTATTTGCAAAGTTACGGCTCGCTTCAACTCTTTCCCAGTAGAAACGCATATCGTTACCCGGTGCATTTCCTGTAATCAGTGTGTAACGGAGTGCATCTGCGCCGTACTTATCAATAACTTCCAGCGGGTCAATACCGTTTCCTAAAGACTTACTCATCTTTCTGCCCTGTGAATCTCTTACAAGACCGTGGAATAATACCTTGCCAAACGGCTTTTCACCCATATGCTCATAGCCTGAGAAAATCATACGGATTACCCAGAAGAAAATAATATCGTAACCGGTTACAAGTACATCTGTCGGATAGAAATATTCCAGCTCCGGTGTCTTATCCGGCCAGCCCAGTGTTGAGAACGGCCACAACGCAGATGAGAACCATGTATCAAGTGTATCCGGGTCCTGCTCTACATTTTTACTGCCGCACTTCGGGCAGGTGCATACTGCTTCTCTTGAAACTGTCATCTCGCCGCAGTCCTTGCAATAATATGCCGGGATTCTGTGTCCCCACCAGAGCTGTCTTGAAATACACCAGTCCCTGATATTGTCTGTCCAGTTAAAATAAGTCTTGTCCATAGAAGCCGGCATTAATTCGATGTCACCGTTCTTTACGCCCTCTACGGCAGGCTTAATCAGCTCGTCCATTTTAACAAACCACTGCTGTTTAATCATCGGTTCAACCGTTGTCTTACATCTGTCGTGTGTACCTACATTGTGTACATGGTCTTCTACACGAACCAGTAAGCCCTGTGCTTCAAGGTCTGCCACCATGGCTTTTCTGGCTTCATATCTGTCCATGCCTGCGTACTTGCCGCCGAGATTATTAATTGTTGCATCATCATTTAAAATGTTAATCTCCGGAAGGTTGTGGCGCTTACCGACTTCAAAGTCGTTCGGGTCATGTGCCGGTGTAATCTTTACGACACCTGTACCAAATTCCATA
>OGKT01000068.1_pt1 | contig 43175 bp, 29 predicted proteins | sample 1572581 | NCBI WGS metagenome assembly OGKT01 (sample SAMEA2581881, study PRJEB24529) | metagenome | biome: Human gut stool | place: China | collected 2011 | reverse complement strand
ACAATTCGGAGCTGCCCGTAATCTATTTGCCAGCCACAGGATATGTGGAGGGTGATGCTTTCAGAAATGTCACCCATGTCAGCCTATGGACCCGCACGCTACTCTCAGGAAATCAGGGTTTCGACACCACCAGTCCTGAGTATGGCTTCTGGTATCGCTATTTAGATGTGTATGGTAAGATTTGCACCATGTCGAACTTGCGTTTCGTCAGCGGCAGCAATGGAAGAAATACAGGTATCTACAGAGCCATGCCAATCCGCCTGGTACATGTTCTGCAATAAACATAAGATAAGTGATAAATACAATAACATCATTTACTTATATATAAATAAAGTATAAAAAACAGCTGTTTTTAAAAAGAAGGGTTGGGCTTTCGTGAGAAAGTCCAGCCCTTCGTTTTGTCAGGATACTCCTGACAAGGAGTCAAGACGTCACTGAGAGGTCGTCATGATAGTCCTGACGAGTGGTAAAGACGCTTCCAGCGCGTATTGCCTCACTACGGCATTATATTGCCCTCTACCAGGGCAATATAGTGCCATTGCCAGGCACAAAACGATACGTCGGGAGAGAAAAAATCCCCACTCTCTTATTTACTCTTCACCTGGATATTTTATTCATCAGATTACGCTGAGTTAACAGAGCATTCTTGCTCCACTGATTACGCACGGATTTTAAACGGAAGCTCGACCTGTTCGGCCTTTGAAGAAGGTCGAATATCTGTGTAAATCTGTGAAATCTGTGGGACATAAAAGAGTGAAATCTGTGGGACATAAAAAGTAAACTCAGCGCAATCCGATGAATAAAATATCCATGGAAAGCGAATTATGATACTAGCGTGCTAATCAACCAGCAGAGGATAAAAAGGTGGATTTTCAGCAGAAAATCCACCTTTTACACTATATTCTCCGTTTTGTCCACCTCTTTTCAGTGTATTTTGTGTACTTTTGCGGCTGTGTATGAATCGCAGCAGGAAGTAACTTCCAAAAGCTGCGGCTTCATGCTACCTGCAAATAACAAGCAACAAAATAAAAACAAGCCTAAAGAATAAACAATGAATAAGAAAAGACATTTTTTACTCTCGGCTGTGCTCGCCACAACATTGGCAGCCAACGCCCAAGTAACCATTCAGGTAGATGCCTCTAACCCAGGCGTCAAGGTTTCACCTAATTTATATGGTATCTTCTTCGAGGATATCAACCACGCTGCTGACGGCGGACTCTATGCCGAACTCATCAGCAACCGCTCCTTCGAAGATGATGACAAGAACATCCCTACCTGGAAAACTTCCGCCCAGGAAGGTGCAAAGATCCAGACACAACTCATCAACAAGGGTCTGCTCAACCAGGCACAGGGCAAGGCTCTCCAGCTTACCATCGCTGCCAAGCCAGCAGCCACAGCCTCTCTCATCAACGAGGGCTTCTGGGGCATCAACGCCGTACAGGGCAGAACCTACAAGCTCTCTTTCTGGGCAAAGGGTAGCTACAAGGGCGGATTGAAGGCTCGCCTCACCAACGCAAAGGGCGACAAGGTGTATGCTGAAACATCCCTCAATGCCAAGGTAGGCAAGAAGTGGACTAAATATACTGCTGAACTCACAGCCAATGCCAACGATGCCAAGGCGCAGTTTGAACTCGTTGCCGACGGCAAGGGTACCATCGTTTTGGATGTAGTAAGCCTCTTCCCTCCTACTTTCAAGAATCGCGAGAACGGCTTGCGCCCTGACCTGGCTCAGCTTCTCTATAACATCCATCCTAAGTTCGTCCGCTTCCCAGGCGGTTGCTACGTAGAGGGACAGGAATCTCCAGAGAATGCATTCCACTGGGAGAAGACCATCGGTCCTATCGAGGAGCGTCCGGGACATAAGAACGTGAACTGGCGCTATCGCACCAGCGACGGTATGGGATTTGATGAATATCTGCAGCTTGCCGAAGATCTGAATGCCAAGCCGCTCTATGTAGTCAACGTAGGTTTGTGGCACGGCGGTATGACTCCGGTGGATAGCATCCAGCCTTGGATAGACGAGTGCATGAATGCCCTGGAGTATGCCAATGGTCCTGTTACCTCCAAGTATGGTGCGCTGCGTGCCAAGAATGGTCATCCGGAACCATACAACATCGAGTATCTGGAGATTGGTAATGAGAACAACCAGCCGGATCCTGCAGCTCAGAGCGACCATTACTACGAGCGTTTCAAGAAGTTCAAGGATGCTGTATTGGCGAAATATCCAAAGATGCACCTCATCGGTAACGTGGTGGCTTGGGGCGATGACAACCCTAAGTGGGAAAGCAACGAAAGCGTAGAACTCCTCGACGAGCACTACTACAGAAATCCAGCCTGGTTTGCCGAGAACTTCAACAAGTATGATAACTACGACCGCAAGGGCAGCGAGATTTATGTAGGCGAATATGCCGTAACCCAGGGCTTCGGCAATATGGGTTCACTCGATGCAGCACTCGGTGAGGCTGTCTATATGATGGGCATCGAGAACAATTCTGATATTGTGACCATGGCATCCTACGCTCCTATCTTCGCCAACCTCAACAACCGTATGTGGGCGCCGGATATGATTCAATATACTTCTGACAAGGTATTCGGAACTCCATCTTACTACGTTCAGAACGTGATGGCGAACAACATCGGTACCCGTGTATTGAAGGTGAACCAGGAGAATCCATACAAGTATGAGCAGACTCAGGTGAAGCCAGCCATCTGCCGTGTGGGCATGGGAACATGGGGCACCCAGGTTTCTTTCGAGGACAAGGGCTACAGCGATGAGAACGGCAAGGCGCTGCCAATGACCTTGCAGGAACTGCCTACCGACATCCATGGACAGTGGAAGGCTGAGGGCAGCCTCATCAAGCAGACCAGCAACGAGGAGAGCTGCATCCGTCTGAACCCAGGCGAGATTACCAGCAACGGCTATATATATAAGGTACGCGCGAAGAAGGATGCCGGAAACGAAGGCTTCCTCATCATCTTCAACTACGTGGATAAGAACAACTACTGCTGGTTGAACCTCGGCGGCTGGAACAATACCCAGCACGGTGTGGAGTCGATCGTGAATGGTGCGAAGAGTCAGATTGCTACCTGCCCAGGCAAGGTAGAGACCGGCAAATGGTATGATATCGAGCTGAAGGTAGTAGGCGACAGCATCTTCGCCAAGTTGGATGGCAAGGAGGTATTCGCCACCAAGTTGAAGGCGAACACCCTTCCAGGCATCTTCTCTACAGCTACACTCGACGAGCAGACGGGCGAGGTAATCCTGAAGATTGCCAACACCAGCACCGAGCACACCACAGCGAAGATCAATCTTCAGGGTAAGGAGATTAAGGCTGGCAAGCTCATCCGCCTTTCAGCCAAGAACGGTCTGGAGGAGAACACCATCGACAATCCTACCAACATCTATCCTGTAGAAAACTACGTAACTACAGAGAAGAATGGTGCCACGGTAGAGATTCCAGCCAGCTCGCTGAACATCATCCGTTTGAAGTAAGAAACAAGCTACGTCTAGGGCATTAAGCCCTAGACAACTCCATCATAAAATCCATTTTGAATAGTTGATAAGAAAGTTAGTTAGAAAATGGAAGGCGGCAACCTGCGCGATGCAGATTGCCGCCTTATTTTTATCTATCGCTTCTTTTATCCGAAAGCATAATTGAAGAGCAGGAAGATGTCAACTCAGTCTTAACAGTAGTAGTCTTCGGGTCGAAGCCCAATAATGCTTTTAATTTATTCATTTCTTATATTGCGATTGATTTTTCTCTATTTCCTCTTCCCCATTTCCACAACCCAGTCATATACCGGTCGTATCTTGATGTCAAGGCCTTTTTCTGTAACTTGGTTGTACTCATGGTCGGTGAGCAGCAGCAGGTCGGTGCATTGCGTCTTGCGATGAGCCAGAAGTAATCCTTCAATCTCCCGTTTGCGAGTCTTTGGTGAAGAGATGTCATACGAAACCTGAATGGCTTGTTTCACCTGATTGTTTTTGCAAACCACGAAATCGCACTCGCCCGAGCGGTCGTTCAGATAATAGATATCATACCCCTGCGGCTTATAAGTTCTAACCAGCTGCAGATAAACAATGGTTTCCAATCTCCATCCCAGGTTCTCTCCCACCAGTGCATTATCTCTCTGATCCATCAATGCCACATCTATGGGATACACCTTCTCCTGGGTTATTCTCATCTTGCTCTTGGCAGAATACTTCTGAAGCCCCAGCAGCAGATAAGCCTGCTTCATGTATCCGATATAATTCCTGATGGTATGTTCCGATTTTACCCCCAGTGTAACCGACAGTTCCGAAGAAGACACGATGAGCGGAGCCACATTGAGCAGATGATGAGCCAACTGCTCGAAGGTAGCCTGATAGGTAATCTTGAAACGCTGTTCAATATCTCTCTGCAGGATATTGCTTACCAGATTCTTCACATAATTCTGGTGTTCGCCGATAACGAGCAGTTCAGGAAATCCTCCCTGTTTCAGATAATGATCGAAGGCAGCTCTCCTGAATGCCTGTACCTTGGTAGTCATTCCTTCCGTATCCACCTCTTTCATCAGACAATACTCATAAAAGGAGAATGGAAACAAAGGTATCTCCTTGCAGCGCCCCGAGAGATGAGTAGCCAGGTCGCTGCTCAGAAGTTTGGCATTAGAACCTGTTACGATGACATGCATCCGCCTGCGAAGCATACGATTCACGAAAAGGTGCCAGCCCTCGATATTCTGTATCTCGTCAAGAAACAGATAATTGAAATCACCATATATCTTATACAGTACTTCCAGAACATCGTTCAAATCTTCTGCCTGGATGTTAGCCAACCGCTCATCGTCAAAATCTACATAAGCGTATTTCACACCTGCTTTCTCCAATGCCTGGAAGCATAGAGTAGATTTGCCGCTACGGCGCACACCTATCACGACCTGAGCCTGCGTACTGCCCAAGTCTATCTGCGCCTCTTCTGGTCGATGACACAAAGTTTCGCCTCTACGTATCTCCAGTTCTTCCTGCTGATCAGAAAGAATCTGTTCTAAGTTTCTCTTATCCAGCATAATACCTCTTACTTTTTCTGGATGCAAAGATAAGAAAAAATAATGAAGAACGCCTTATTTTACAAGTTTTTAACTACATAGAATGCCTTATTTTACAAGTTTCGGGATATCAGAATGCCTTATTTTACATATTTCAGGGATATCAGAACGCCTTATTTTACAAAGCATTTTATTTTTAACCATTATGCTTGGCTAATTCGGATTTTCTTCGTAACTTAGCAGCGCACTATATCCGCACAGAGGTAAAGAGCGCCATAGGCAGGGCTGATGCCGTGATGCACATGCCAGATACGATATATGTCTTCGAACTGAAGGTTGATAAGAGTGCCGAGGAGGCTTTGGCTCAGATAGACGAAAAAGGCTATATGCTGCCATATCATGCTGAAGGCAAGCGACTGGTAAAAATCGGTATCAGTTTTGACAGTACCCAGCGAACCATCAGCGAATGGAAGATTAAGGAAGAATAAAGAAAAAAAACCGAAACAGAAACTTACCAAATTATCTGTTTCGGATTTTTTTGATGATTATATAGTTAGGATGAGCCGAGTACTTCGAGCCGACTTGATTTGTTAAAAAAACTAAGTCATAGTTTTCTCCCTCACAACTCATGGTTTCTTTCATCATAACTCATAGGTTTCTTTCCAGCATCTCATAGGTTTCGGCACCATATCCCATGGTTTTCAAGCAAAAAAGGGCTAAAAAACAACACGGACAAATTGAATTTGTCCGGACAAATTATCCACAGTTTTATAAATTACTTATTTTCAACAACTTACAAGCTACCGGACAAATGAGCCGGACAAATTCAATTTGTCCGTGTTTTAAAAATAAAGCGTAAGCGTCTCCACTTGCCGATGTTCCCGAAATTACGTCACGACGTAACATCTGAGGCGTCACGACGTAGCAATCGACGCGTCACGACGTAGCGACAGATACGTCGCGACGTTATTCCAGCGTCAGCCATCCATCTTCTGTCCAGTTGATTTTCTTCTGAACCAGGATGCTGGCGCCATTCTTTGGCACGCTGTAACCATGGCAGAAGAAGAAATCGCCATCAGGGAAAGAGTAGGCAGAACAATGCCCCATCGCCTCATATTCTTTCTTATCGCCTTCCAGAATCAGCGTACCACCGCCATTGCGCATGTCTCTGCCTGCCTTATCCAAATAAGGACCGGCCACCTTCTTGCTTCTGCCCACGGCAACACGATAGTTGCTCTTGATGCCACGGCAGCAGTAATCCCAGCTCACGAAGAGATAGTAATAACCACCATGCTTCATGATGAAAGGAGCCTCGATGGCATTGGTACCGGCAAACTTGGAGGTAGGATTCGGCTCTGCAGAAGTATCGCCCACGGCATGACGACGGGCGATGGTCTGAGGCTTGGCGCCCTTCTTCACATGCATCGTCTTCTTATCCAACTTAATCAGCTGGATGCCATCCCAGAAAGAGCCCCAGGTTAGCCAAGGGTTTCCCTTCTCATCAACAATGAAATTCGGATCGATGGCATTCCAATTGTCTCTATCGCCCTTGGAGGCGATGAGGCAGCCCTCATCCTTCCATCCATCCTTATCAGATAAGGAAGTATTGCTCAGCAAGCCGATGGCAGAAGTATTCTTGCCAAAAGTAGAACAGGAATAAGCCAGATACCACTTGTTCTTGAAACGGATAACATCCGGAGCCCAGATATGCGTGGTAAAACCAGGCACACTATCATGCGTCCATGCCGGAATTTTCTCATTTGGCAGTACTCCTTCCCTACTTAAGGTCCAGTGCTTGCGGTCGGTTGAGGTCATCTGCGAGATGCCATGACCTGTGCAGTAGAGATAGTACTTGCCATTCTCGTAAGCCATCACGGGGTCGTGGACAAAAGGAGTATCTACAACCAAAGGCTGTTGTGCACGAGACGCAGCTGGCGCTAGCATCATGGCTATCGCCACAATGCCAAAATATTTCATTGCAGTTTGTTTCATCTGTATATCTTCTCTATTTTTTAACAAAAAAGGGGAGTCATAGCTTCACTGCTTAACTCCCCCAAAGATTCTACTTAGATTCTTTTATACCTTAAAAACTAACTAACATTTATTTTTTCTTGCCCCAGAAGCTCTTGCTACCACTGACGCCAGAGTATACGATAGTCAACTTGCGAGGACTAGCCTCCCAGTCTACCTCACGCTGTACCTTGAGCTTGGTAGTACCGATGGTGAGAGTGTTGGAAGAAGTATCGAAGTTCCATACCTTCACATTAGGCCAAGCCTTACCACCAGTCATTGAGCCGTCGGCATTGAGTGTAAAATCGGTGCTGACGCGCTGTTTGCCATACTCATAAGCGAGGTCGATACCTTCCCAAGTGCCAGCCAGTTCGCTAGCCTTGATAGCCACTTGTGGCACAGCGCCATAACGCTCAGGCATGACAACAGGCCATCCGTTCTCATTCCACTTGATGCTACGCACACCACCCATCATGATGGCATTGCTTGCATTGATACCAGCCACATTGGCAGGCATACGCTGCTGAGATACATAGTACCAGTTTCCATTGCCATCATCGAAGACAGCGCAGTGGCTGATACCTACCCAACCGCTACCAGCACTAAACTTATAAGGATGAGTCAACACTGTAGGATTCTCATTTGCTCCATTGGCAGCATCTTTTACCGTACCATTCATCGTCTCGTAAGGACCATCCACATTCTTAGAGCGGAGCACACGAGTATTGTAAGGTACATCCAGTGCATCGTAAGCTACGAAGAGATAATAGTAACCATCATGGTAAGCAATCTCTGGAGCCTCAGCACCCTGCCAACGATTGTTGAGTGTGCGAGTGAAGATCAGCTTGCCGTATGGAGCAATCTCCTCAGCTGTACCAAATGGCTTAGGCAATTCTACCTTGGTCTTACCCGTAGAAGCATCCAGCTCTACAGCAGCAAAACCACTGTGCCAAGAACCATAGATGAGCCAGTGCTTGCCCTCTGGAGTGATGATATAAGTAGGATCAATGGCATTGAACTTGAAGTAGCAGTTATTGTAATCTGTCTGACTTACCCTGAAGTTCAAGCCCTTGTCAGAAGCATTGGTGATGACAAAGCCCTTGTCTTCCCACTTATTGGATGCAGGATCAGAAGTTTCCATCAATCCGATGAATGCACGCTCGCTCCATGTACCATTACCATTGATAGTACCTGGGCAGGTGATGCAATAATACATACGATAGAGATTGTCATTCACCTTGCGTACACATGGTGCCCAATATCCGAAGTCCAAATCGTTGGCAAAATAGGTATCATCACGCTCTGGCACGCCCATCTGCTTGCGAATCTCATTGAGCTTAGGTTTGATCCATGAAGGAAGACCTACCATTGAGGCTCCTACAAACTCCCAGTCTACGAGATTCTTACTGCGGCGGCAGAAGAAGTGACCATGCTTATTGCTATTTCTTACATCGCTATTGTGAAAATTGCCATAGCTGGCATCTGTCTGATACATATAGTAATATCCATCAGCAGCCTTTACTACCGAAGGGTCATGCACATTGGCAAGATTCCACTTACTGCGCTGAGTCCAAGCAGCTACTGAAGTATAATTGTCATTATATGTAGGACAAACATACTTAGCCAAATCCTCGCTAGTAGGATTGTTTGGAGTTTCTGGCTGGGAAGGAGTCTCTGGTTTGTTTGGTGTATCTGGTACATCAGGATCATCACTTCCACCACTACTACAACTTACTGCCAAAGTACATGCCAGCAAGAATGCCCATTTATTAAGATGTTTCATCATTATTTCCTTAAAAGTTTAGTTAGTTTTTATTCGATATTTTTGAAAAAAGGCAAGGCCTCAGAGGAGGATTCTTCCATCCTCCTCATAGGTCATGCCTTTTATCTAGTATTTCAAAGATTCTCTTATCTGCGACGAGCAGAGTACTTGCGAGCAGATGCTGCTGTATCAAACTTCAAGCAGCTGCTATCTACGGTGAAGTCTACAAAGAGGTCGTTTGCATCAACTCCATCAATACCATAGTAATACTGAGTATTTACCTTGCCATCAGTACCTGTTGTAATAGCTAAGACGTCAGCAGTACCATTATTATTGTTGGTTACGTAAACAACAACCTTAGCGCCATTCATACCTGCCAACCAAGTTGCCCAGTCAGCCGCACCAGTAGAACCAGCAGTACAATTCTTCCATCCATAAGGACCAGAGTTGTCGCCAGTCCAACCGTAGTTATCCGAACGAACTACAACATACTCAGCTAAAGCTGCATTGCGGAGTACTACTACGTAGTTGTTCCAGTTAGCTGCACCACCTAAGTTAGTGAAAGAGAATGCGCGAGTCTCGCCAGCAGGAACCTTCACGTCTGCATCGAGGTGAGCACCCCACCAACCAGTTGTACAATCCTCAGCACCCAAGATAGCTGGGCTAGGAGTTACGAATGTTGCAGCATGCTTCTCTACTGTTACATCAAATGTTGTCTTCACACCATTCTTAGCAGTTACAGTAACAGCCTGCTTGCCTGCCTTCATTGGCACTGCAGAGATAACCAACTTATCGAGTGTGATATCACGAGTTACACCATTCAAATAAGTAGCCTGAACTGTCAAGCCCTTAGTATCTACTGGGAATACAGCAGAAGCAGGGTTAGTGATGCCTGCTGCCTCATAATACTTATAAGTGAGACGTGTAGGCGCACTTACTATATGGAGAGCTTTGATAGCTGGCACAACTTCGAATGTCTTCTGTGCAACGATAGGAGTAGAAGCATTCTCGCCCTTGAATGTCTTGTTATAGATGACGATGAGGTTCTTGGTGCCAGAAACATTCATATCGTTGATGGCAGAGAAATAAAGTTCCTTGGCAGGAATTACCTTGGTTATACCTTCCTCGAAGGTTACGGTAGCAGATACATTCTCCATTGCCTTCTCTAGGGGTGTATTCTCGTCTACTTCGGCAGGAACATTGTTCAACACCATAGAAACCGGAGCCTTATCCTGGGCAGATGTATAACCGCCGATAGGTTCTACGTTGCTCTGCTGGAAATCGATGAATGATCCATCAGGAACCAGGAAGCAACGGATGTTGGTATTGCTCTCGTCTGCATTCAGATTAGCAATCTTAGATGGCTGAATGTAGGTCTTGGTAACAGTACCATTGGTAATCTTCACCATGAAAGTATCTACACGGGAACGGTCAACCGTCAAAGTTACCTTACCACCCAACTTTTCTACACCCTTGTCTTTATCAGTTTCAAAGGTGAGATTACTCTGCACATATTTTCTCTCGATATGGTCACCCCACTCAGAGTTACCGCTTGGCTGGTTATCAAAACGGATAGCACCATACTCGGTATAACCAGTTCCGCCACGATCCACATCATTGGTAATGATGAGGACAAAGTTATTATAGGTGTTAGTTGCAGAAGGATTGATGTTCAGATTGAACACAGCATTCCACTTCTGGTTGTCTTGAACCACATAATACTTTGAGAATGAAGTCCAAAAGAGTGAAGAGAAATCAGTATTACCTACAGTATAGACATCCTCATTCATACCTACGAGCACTTCCTCTGTAGATTGGTTAGCTTTTTCGATTGAGTCTATCTTTTCAGAGAGCCAATCAGGAGAGTTGACGCTAAACATGTCACTTCCCTCACATCCTGTCATCGCTGTCAATGCCATGGCTGCCACGCAGAAGACGGCTGCTAATTTATTTAGACGTTTCATATTATATCCTATTATAAATATATAAATTGTTATTTTGGTTTTCCTATGGGGCTATCCTTAAGAAGCCCCATAGGAATAGATATTATTAGTTGCCCAAGTTAACTACAGGATGAACAGTCCAACCTCTCCCGAAGAAATCGGTTGAGTTATCTGTATTCGTATTAGCTGAGTTACCTGTCAGGTTAGGGTTATCATTCAACAAGCCCTGATAGATAGGCAGGAACTCATGACCCGGTACGTATGTATCGTAAGAGCTCTTTAACTCTGGATCAACACCTACCATAGAATAGCTGACTGCTTCCTTAGCCTTGTATGGAGAACGGCGGAAGGTTCCGTGTTCCTTCAACTGAGCCAATCGGTTATTATCATAGAAGAATCCCCAACGAATCAAGTCAAGACCACGTCCAGACTCACAACCGAACTCCTTAGGACGCTCTACATTGGCAATCTGCTCGAAGAGCTTATCCTTGGTATCGAAGTCTGAGAGACTCAAATCCTTCAGGTTGGCACGCTCACGAACCTGGTTGATCCAATCGATAGCCTGCTGTGTTGGACCATTTACCTCGTTCTCGCACTCTGCTGCACGGAGCAATACATCTGAGTAACGCATCATGCGGAGGTTGATACCGCAATGAAGACCGGTTGTTACCTTATCATAAAGGTTGGTACGGAAATTGGTCCACTTAGCAATAGGAAGACCGCCAAAGCTATTGTTGGTTACGATAGTATCAGTAGCCGTCATCTGACTGGTATAAGCCACGTTGCCATTCTCAAATCCTTCCCAATCATTCTCGTAGGTACCGATGGTCCAGTAGAGACGTGGATCCAGTTTACCTGCTGTGGTACGCTCCTGCTTGAAGAGGTTGTACAACCATGGAGAAGCAGAGAGGTCAGCCCATCCACCGAATCTACCTGGAGCGAAGTTAGACTCTACGGCATGACCCTGTGTAGCATTAGGACTGGTATTAACAGGAGTCCACTCATCATCTACACCCTGTGAACCATAGTCGAGATACTGGATTTCGAAGAGGCTCTCGTCGTTGTTCTCGTAAGCAGAACCCTCACGGAAGTTATCGCCATAGTTAGCCATCAGCTTGTAAGAGCCATACTTCTTGTTCATGATGTCCTTGAGAACAACGAGCGCATCACTATACTTGTGGCGCTGCATCAGAGTGCGGGCATAGTAGCCGGCAGCAGCACCGCAGGTAGCACGGCCCTTTGACCACTCGCCACCCTCATCACGTGATGGGAGGAGAGTCATTGCCTCAGAGAAGTCCTTCTCCACCTGGTCGAGCACCTCATCATAAGTACTGTTCTTGCCATAGAGACCATCCAGGGTAGAATAGTTGGCATAATCAGTAATCAGTGCAGGATTCTGATAATATCCTGCCAATGTATAGTATGAATAACCGCGGAGGAAGAGAGCCTGACCCTTGATTCGCTTCATGCTTTCGCTGAGCGAAGCATCATCACCTGTAGTACGTGAAAGGATGAAGTTACATACATTAATAGTATAATAAGCTTCACGCCAAGGCCACATGGAGATTTCATCTGTCACTGGGTCGTTCATGTCATCGAATGGCAAATACCATATCTGTGATGAGTTCCATACTTCATCGCCACGAACTGCATCGAGGGTGTAACCCACACGTGCCGAAGAACCTTCCATACGAATATGGTTGTATGCTGCAATAACGCACTCTTCCAGATCATCAGCATTGAAACCGAAGGTACCGGTGGTCTGCTGGTTAGGATTGGTAACATCCAACTTGTCCTCGCAAGATGTGGTAGCCATAGCACCGAGGCCAAGGAAGAGAGCTAATGATAATTTATATAGTTTCATATCAAATGTCCTTTTAAATAATGATTCTTATACTTGTCTATTCTCATTATTAGAATGTGAAGTGGAGACCACACATAAACGTTCTGGCACTTGGGAAGGAGCAGAAGTTGTAACCTGGGGTAAAGGTACCGCCTGCGTAATCTACATTATATCCATGATAGCCTGTGAAGGTGTAGAGGTTCTGTGCTGATACGTAGAGACGTACACCACTTACATAGCCTCCAAACCACTTATCTGGGAAGTTGTAACCCAACTCTACGTTGGCTATCTTCCAGTAAGCTGCATTCTGAATCTTGCGAGAGCTGAAGAGGTCGTTCCATGCCAATGTTGCATTATTGGTATAATAGGTGCGTGGTACGCTAGAGATATAGGTACCGTCATCGGCAAAGCGGTTGGCGTCACCCATGGCAACATCCTTGTTACCAGGACCATAGCAAGAGTTTAAACTATTATAGATATCATCTGATACATGGTAGTTGAGTACACCGTATGTAGAGATATTCAAGTCGAAGTTCTTATACTCCATGTGAGCGCTCAAACCGAAGTTCACCTTTGGAAGACCACTGCCCAATACGGTCTGGTCGTATGCATCGATTACGCCATCAGGAGTTCCTTCTGGACCAGAAATATCCTTATAGAGGCAATCACCTACATTAACACCCTGCTGGGTAGCGTGGTTGTCGAGATCTGCCTGTGTACGGGCGATTCCCTCGTAAACCCAACCATAGAACTGACCAATCTCCTGACCTACGTAGGTAGCGTATGCACCGGCGATGTAAGAGTCCTTACCGATACCCAGAGAAGTTACCTTGTTCTTCAAGGTACTTAAATTGGCACTGATATCATACTTGAAGGCGTGGTCGCGGTTGCGATAGGTTGCACTGAACTCAAAACCACTGTTCTCCATAGAAGCAGCGTTCATGGTTACAGCTGTGTTGGATACACCGGTCTGTGCTGGCACTGGAACAGAGTAAAGCAAGTCTTCTGACTTGTTTTTATACCACTCGGCTGTGAACTCCAAACGGTTGTTGAACATCGCCAGGTCGATACCCACGTTGGTGGTCTTCTTCTTCTCCCAGGCGATATCGTTGTTCACGAAGGTAGAAACGGCAGAACCGGTTACAGGACTGTTGCCGAAGCTGTAAGTCATGTTGTTACGGTTCATGGTAGCCATATACTGGTACTCACCGATATTCTCGTTACCGAGCTCACCGTAGCTGGCACGAATCTTGAACATGTTAACGATGTCGCGGCTGATAGGGAAGAACTTCTCCTTATCGAAGCGCCAACCCAAAGATACAGATGGGAAGGTTGCCCAACGGATGTTCTTGCTCAAACGGGAGCTACCGTCACGACGTACTACTGCAGAAAGCAGATACTTCTCATCATAGTTGTAGTTCAAACGACCTACGTAAGAAGCCAGGCTATGCTTGAACTCGTATGACTCAGAGTAAGTGTTCTTGGCATTCTGAAGCTGGAGGAAGTATGGCTCAGTGAAGTTGATACCCCAACCTGTCAAGAGATTGGTATTCTCTTCCTCGTAAGTCATACCGGCAAGCAGGTTGATGTTGTGCTTGCCAATCTTGCCATCGTATGTGATGGTATTCTCAACCAAGGCATCGCTGTAGTTGCGTGAACCCTTGGTAAGGCGCTCATTCTCCTTGGCAAGATATACACGGTTGCTCTGAATCCAGGAAGGAATCCAGGTCTTATCCTTTGCCTCTGTCTTGCTGTAAGAGAGGTTTACATTATAGTGAAGACCATGGTTCTTGCTCTTGATGCCTACCATACCCAACAGGTCAACATCAGCAGAAGCGGTACCTACGAAGCGGTCAACCAATGTATTGCGCTGCAGGAGGTTATTAACCAGCAATGGGTTAGAAGCTGAAATATCTCCGTGGATGCCGTCATAGTAAACACCATAACCGTAAGCATCGTAGCGATAACCGTTTGCAGCACCTACCTTGTCATCGAGAACCCATGTAGAGTTATCGTAAGCCTTGATGGTAGGCTGCATCAGAAGTGTACCACGGAGTACGTTGGTAACATCACCGTAAAGACCCTGAACATACTCAGAGGCATTGGAAAGACCCATGTTGTCCTGGTTAGAGTGAGAGTAAACCATGCTGGTACGGAACTTCACGAACTTGGTGTCCATAGTGTTGTTGACACGGGCTGTGTAACGCTCGTAGTTAGGACCTGCACCTTCCAAGGTACCCTTCTGGTTATAGTAGTCGAGAGATACATTATAAGTACTGTGTGAACTACCACCGCTGAGGGCTACGTTGTGATTCTGGCGGATACCAGTCTTGAACACTTCGTCAAACCAATTTGTATTGGTAGCATCCTGGAAGTGATACTTGCCATCCTCGCCCATCTTGTAACCACCAGGCAGAGGAGTATTGGAGTTAGAACAAGCCTGACCCAGATAGTTGCTATACTGGTCGGCATTCATCACATCATATACATCACTAGGAATCTGGTCAACACCGAAGTAACCAGAGTAGTTCACCTTCAGAGGCTGGTCTTTCTTACCATTCTTGGTAGTGATAATAACGACACCATTCGCAGCACGAGAACCATAGATGGCACCCGCAGAAGCATCCTTCAGAATCTGAATGGTCTCGATATCATTAGGAGAGAAGTCACGGATAGTGGTACCCATTGGCACACCATCGATGACATAAAGAGGAGCTGTGCTACCGAAAGAACCGATACCACGAATTCTCACACTAGGATCTGCACCAGGCTGACCGTCTGATGTAATCTGCACACCGGCAACCTTACCTTCAAGCATGGTAGAGATGTTAGAGTTTGACACCTTCTTCATCTCCTCAGCATTTACGATAGATACAGAACCGGTAAGGTCTGCCTTTTTCTGTGTACCATAACCCACTACTACAACCTGGTCGAGTACCTGATTGTCGGCAGAGAGTTGGATAGATTCGATAATGGCACGACCGCGCACTGCAATCTCACGCTCCTTGTAGCCAAGATAGCTCACGAAAAGAGTCGCATTAGCCTTTACTCGAATTTCGAAATTACCATCTAAGTCGGTAACTGCACCAGTCTTGGCATCTTTAGTCTTAACTGTTGCACCAATCAGAGGTTCACCCTGATCATCTACAACATGTCCCTTGACCGTGATCACCTGATCTTGTGCAACTGCAGCCATTGCGGGCATTGGGGTGACAAAAGAAGCACCACCAACAGCACCTAGGCATAGCATCATAGAGAATAATTGTTTCCTCATTGCTTATCAATTTTTAGGTTTATACTTTGTTTATTCTATTTTTACAGTTTGTTATTACTTCGTCCGTTTTCTTTTTAGGTTGCGGATGAAATGATAAATGTCAGCTAAACTAGACATCAACCATCAAATTTCAGTGGCAAAAGTACAATTAATCGGTTTATATAGGGTGGACAAATGGGTTTTATAGGTGGACAAACCGCATAAACAGTGGATTTTTAAGGATATTACGTGCTTATCCACCAGTTGTGTACCCACACATACAAAACAAGGGGTTACTTGACTTATATCAAGTAACCCCTCGGTTTTATTTTATTTACTTAACAAATTATCACATCCAGGAACATTATTTCTCCGAAGAGTCCAAGGAGAACTATGCCATATCTGAACCCTGAGAATCCAACTGATCCTTATATGCAGTCGGCGAGATGCCAAACTGCTTGGTGAAGCAACGGGTGAAATACTTCGGATCGTTGAAGCCTACACGGTAGGCTATCTCCGTAATATTTCGGTTGGAAGTTTTATCAGCCATCATCTTGCGCGAGATGTCGAGACGGTAGTTGCGGATAAACTGGGCTGTTGGCAAGCCTGTCTCCTTGGAGAGATTCTTGCTCAGTACACTGCGGGATATACCCAAGGCATCTGCCAGTTCCTGTACACCAAACTCCGAATTATCGTAATTCTTCTCCATCACATCCATCACTTCTTCCATGAATGGACGCATAGTCTCCTCTACCATCTTCCTGTCAGCCTCAATGCTCTTCTTCTGACTGTCCTGATAACGCTTCTGGTTCTGCAGAATCATCTGGATGCGACTCTGCAGCTTTTCAGGTTCATCACTTTCCTTCATCGCAGCCTCGATAGGACGGTACAGAGCCTCTACTTCCTCTTCGCGCATCTTGTTGAGACGGCGCACATAAGCATATTGGAGCAAGGCGATGATACCTATTATAATAAGGGAAACAAACCACCAGCTCTTCCAGAAATAAGGAGTAATCTGAACTTCTACAGAGATCACCTGCTCCTTGTCGGAATTGATAGATGGGATATATTTCACCTCAAACTTATAGTCTCCAGCTGGCAGAGTGGAATAACGCACACTATGCTGACCAGCCTTGAGTTGAACCCACTCATTCTCGTATCCCTTCATGCGATAAAGGTACACGCCCTGTGTCTCGCAGCCATAATTGAGCGCTGAGAAAAAGAGGGTGAACGACTTATCACTCTCATGGATACGCAACTTTCTGGCAATAGAAATGTCTTCTTCCAGATAATCGCTGCCGGCAAAGACAGGCTGGTTATCTACCAGAAGTTCGGTAAAGCACAACTTACCCGTCTGATGCACAGAACGGTTTATGCCCTTTACAGCCATCATACCCGCATCGGTGCCCAGGAATATCTCGCCCTTGGCATTGCGGATGGCTCCATTGAAATAGAACTGCGAACTGATCAGACCGTCTTCACGGGAGAAACTACAGAATGCCTCGGTCTTCGGATTGAAAATAGAGAGTCCATTATCCGTGGCTATCCACAACATACCCTGGTTATCCTCTACAATACCCTTCACGATATTGTTGGCAAGTCCGTTATTGGTGGTATACGACTTCACTTGAGTCTTTCCGTTTTTATCGCTGGTATAGCAATACAGACCGTAGCCGTTACTGCCCATCCATATCTTTCCATCCTTAGCCTGGCAGAAAGACAATATCTTATCGAAAACTCCACTCTTCGGATTGTCGAGTTTATACTGATGATACGTCACAGCGAAATCGCCCTTGCCATGAGCACGCGACTTGAGGTCGACCTCTACCATTCCCCGCACACAACCCATCAGGAGTTTGCCCTTTCGGGTTATCAGAGAACCGATGCAGCCGCGCACATTCAGGCATCCCCTGAAAGGTTCGATGAGTTGGCGGCGCTTCATGTCATAGAAGAAGAGACCGTCATTGGTTCCGAGCCACATACCATCATTGATAGGATCGTAAGCCAAGGCACCGGCAAAGTTGAGTAAATGCTGATGCTTAGCATCTATCACCAGAGGAATAATCTTGCCCGGCTGACTGAGATTCATCACAGCAAAGCCCCTTCCCCAGGTACCAATCCAGAGCTGATTGCGGTTATCGGCTGCAAGAACCGAGACGGTATTATGCGGCAAACCGGAATTTGCCACCGTATAATGAACAAAGTTCATGCTGCCTGGAGTCAAGGCATTGAGACCTCCCTCTACTGTTCCTACCCACAGGGTTCCGTCGGCTGCCGCATACATGGCATTGACTGCGTTGGGAGAGATGCTGCCCGGGTTGGCGGGGGCGTGACGGTAGAATTCCAAATTCAGCTGACGTGGAGCCAGCTTGATAACACCACCTGTCTCGGAACCTACCCATATCTGTCCGTTCTTAGAGAAAAGACTGTTGATAAAGTTGCTGCTCAGCGGATTCACAGCCGTAGCAGTGTTCCAATGTTCTATCTCTCCGGTCTTATCATTGAAGATATCTACGCCACAGAGCGTTCCTACCAGAAGTTTGCCATCTGGAGAAACGGCAAGGCTCGTCACTACTTCGTGCTGGAGCGAATGGTCGGTAGCAGAGCAATGGAATTCCTGCTTTGCACTATTAAACAATCCGCGATTCGTACCCATCCATATCTTACCATGATAATAAATAAGCGCCCCCCCATACCGACCTTCGAGCGGAGGAAACAGGGATGAGATGTTCTTTGCTACGAGCTGATTGTTCTTCACTGAGAACTCGCTCACCACTCCATTGTTGCATAATACAACCGTTCCTCTGCGATAGACATCACAGATTCCGAGGTCGGGAGCATTATAAGGATAGGATGTGGACAAGACGCTGTTCACCTCGCCCTTTCCGTTAAAGCCGAAACGGGTAAGCTGATTGACAGACAGCATCCATATATTGCCCTTTGCATCACAATATATTCGGGTGCAAAGGTTCTTGAATACTTTGTTGAGTTGTGCCTTTACCTGGCTGTTCTCACAAGGTGGAACAACAGGCTGCATCGTTTTGAGGTCGAGCACCTGCGGGCCTTCCTCGAAAGCTATCCAAAGGCGCTTGAACGGATCTTCGCAGACATTACGGCAACTGTTGCTTCGCAGACTGATTCCTACAGACCCCAAACTGAAGTTCATGAAATTGAAACCATCGTAGCGTACCAGTCCACCACCATGCGTACTGATCCATACGAAGCCGTAAGAGTCCTGAAAGATATCATCAGCAAAATTATTCGGCATACCTGCAGCCATATTGAGATAGCTTACATTATAGCGACTAGGCAGCCCACCTTGCGCCCAACTGCTCAAGGTAACGATCAATGCTGCTATAAAGGTTAGAATGTATCTTCTAATCATTATTTTCCTTTCTTCCTGTCTTCTATTTTTGCATAGATGACCATACCAACTCCTAACAAAGCAAGAGCGATATACATACTAAAAAGATTCCAATTCATAGCTATTGTTTTTTTTGTTCTTTGTGATCCTCTATCTTCACATAAACCAATGAGCCTATAGCTATAACTGAAAGGAACAAGTACATTCCTAATAATCCGTAATCCATATTATTTACCTTTCTTATTTTTTATTTTCACTTCGTCTGATAAGATATAACCCTGTCCCAAACGTAAGAGCTGCAAAAAAGACTGCTCCTATTAAAGTCCAAATCGAACCATCATCATTACCAAACATTCTCACTAAAACATAAGCTGTAACAATATATTTTGCTATATCTAACAGCCATTTGCCTAATTCTTCTATCATTCTAAAGCTATTTCGTTAACTCTGCTGCAAATTTACAAAGAATAATTGAAACGAAAGAATATTTTTATGAAAAAAAGCAGGCTAACACTGATAACTGCGTTAGCCTGCTGAGATATGAAAGTATCAAGTGACTGATACTAAGTCTTTAGAACTCAAGAATCATGCTCTGGCGAGGACGGAGTTTTACGTTCTTGTTGATAAGAACGGTGCGACCGTTTGTAACATCCGTAGCCTTGTCATGAGAACCGATAATCTCTGCATAACGGGAAACATTCAGCTCGTTTGCCTCGTTCTTGCCGTTGATCACCGTCATCACATTCTTACCCTTATACTGGCGGGCAATTACGTAAACACCCTTCTGAGGACAGAACTGGGTCTGCTTGCCCTTGGTAATCACTTCATTGCCCTGACGCCAGTGCAACAGGTTGCTGAGCCAGTTGAACATCTGGTTTTCTGCCTGTGTTCTACCCTCAGCTGTAAAGGCATTGTGCTTGTCACCAGCCCAACCGCCAGGGAAATCCTTGCGTACATTACCATCGGTTACACTCTTGGTACCGTTCATCAGCACCTCTGTACCATAATAGAGCTGAGGAGTGCGGTTGATGGTCAGAAGCAATGACAGTGCCTGCTTCAAAGCCAGAGTATCCTTGCCTTCACCCAGGAAGCGGTCGGTATCATGATTCTCGATAAATGCCATTACGCTCTTTGGATTAGGATAGAGATAGTCGTAGCAGAACACGTTGTAGAGACGGTTCATGCCGTTCCACCAGTCATCGGTCTCCTCTTTCTTTGCACTGTTGATGCGGTCGAAGAAAGCGAAATCCATAACGGTTGGCAGATAGCTGTTCTTCTCTGAAAGTTTGCTGTCCTTCTGCCAGGCTGCAGTATAGGCTGGCTCGGTTACCCAAGTCTCGCCTACGGTATTGAAGTGAGGATACTCCTCGCCCAGCACCTTCATCCAGTGTGCCATCGCATCGCGGTCGGCATAAGGATAGGTATCCATACGGATGCCGTCGATACCTGCACTCTCTATCCACCACTCGCTGTTCTGAATCAGATACTTGATAACATGTGGGTTGCGCTGGTTGAGGTCAGGCATAGTTGGTACAAACCAGCCGTCTACGGTTTCTGTGAGATCAACCTTGCTGGCGTATGGATCGAGTACAGGAGTCAGCTTATAACTGGTCTGCAGATACTTATCGTTCACCTTAGCAGCGCCATCCACCGTGCCGATGTTCTTCTGATGCTCGGAAGTCTGATTTTCAGGAGCCAGCCATTCTGGTGTGTTGAACCAGTCCTTTGAAGGCATATCGGCAACCCAAGGATGTTCGAAGCCGCAATGGTTGAAAATCATATCCATCACAATCTTCAAACCTTTCTTGTGAGCCTCATCTATCAGCTGCTTATAATCGGCATTGGTTCCGAAACGTGGGTCTACACGATAATAATTGGTGGTAGCATAACCATGATAACTGCTGTTCTTGCCGTTACTTGGACTGTCGTTCTCCAAAACCGGGGTAAACCACAGAGCGGTTACACCCAACTGGTTAAAATAATCCAAGTGCTGGCGGATTCCCTCCAGGTCGCCACCATGTCGCAGACTAGGCTCTGCACGGTTGCAGGTCTTATCACGCATCGTCTTAAAGGCATCATTCTTCAGATTGCCGTTGGCAAAACGGTCTGGCATCAGCATATAGAGCACATCTTCATTAGAGAAGCCGATGCGCTTGTCACCCGCCATCTCACGGTTCTTCAACACATACTTCACCTTCTTCGACTGTTTGCCCTGCTTGAAGTTGAGGGTCATCTCACCAGCCTTTGCTCCATCGAGGTTAAGATAAACCAGGAGATAATTAGGAGAATCAAGGCGGGCGATGCTGTCTACCTTCACACCCGGATAGTCTACCGTTACATCGGCATTCTTGATATCCTTGCCATACACCATCAGCTGGAGTGAAGCATCTTTCATGCCCACATACCAGTCGGTAGGTTCAATGCGGTTCACGTTGACCGCCGCATTCATACTTATTGCACTACTCATAAGCAATAAAGAAGCTATTATCTTTTTCATATTACACCTTATTATATATATAAACTATTTCTGATAAAGTATCAAGGCTGACTGAGGGGCAACCTCAACATCCTTTCCCGAAACAAAGCCTAAGCCTTCCTCATTAATCACACCGTTGCAGCAAGCCACAGTATAATTACCCTCAGGAATCTGCATCTTCTTTGCCTCCTTATTGAAGTTATAGATCACGATGATGTTCTTCCAGGCATCAATGCCCTCCAGATTCTTGAGCTGGAAACCTACGAGACAAGTTTCCTGAGCAGGCAGGAACTCCAGATGCTGACGTACCTTATCGCCTGTTGAGAGACGGAATGCCGGATGATTCTTGCGGAGCTGGATCAGACTCTTGTAATAAGCAAACGCCTGCGGATACTTCTGCAGATTGGTCCAGGTAAACTGGTTGATGCTGTCAGGAGAATTATAGCTGTTGTGTACTCCCTTCTTGTCGCGGAGCATCTCTTCGCCGGCAAGGATGAAAGGAACACCCTGTGAAGTGAAGACGCAGGTCTGCGCAAGCTTATCGATGCGGAGCAACTCGGCAGTACGTATCGCTTCAGGGATATTCTTGTCGGTAAGAGATGCGATGCTTGCCTTCAGACGGTCTACCAGACACATATCGTCATGGCAGCTTACATAACTGATCTGCTCGGTAGGATTGTTGGTCCAAGGCTCCTTGTCATAGTTCACCTTTGTCATATCCACCTGCGGATGAGCAATGCCACCCACAATACCGAACTTCAGACTCTCCTCCTGACCTGTAAGACCAGCCAGGAGCGCTCCCTGATGGTCATCAGAGAAAGGACCACGGAGCGCATCGCGCATATCATCGCTGAAAGCACCGATGCCCTTGAGCTGCTGGGTATTCGCCTTCACCGCCAGTTTCTCGGTAGGATAAGCACAGCTGCCTGCACTCCATCCCTCACCATAAATATAGATGCTGGGATCGATGCGGTTTACCATCTCACGGATAGCCTGCATGGTTTCGATGTCATGAACACCCATCAGGTCGAAACGGAAACCGTCGATATGATATTCGTCTATCCAGTATTTCACGCTCTCCAGCATAAACTGGCGCATGAGAGGCTTCTCTGAAGCAGTCTCGTTGCCACAGCCTGAACCGTCAGAATACTTACCATCCTTAGTCTTGCGATAATAATAATCAGGATAGGTACGCTGAAAATTGCTGCCGTTGATATCGAAAGTATGGTTATATACGGCATCGAAAATCACTCGAATGCCTGCCTTATGCAGCGCCATCACCATCTCCTTGAACTCCTTGATGCGGGTTACTGGAGAATAAGGGTCGGTAGCGTAACTGCCTTCCGGCACATTATAGTTCTTCGGATCATAACCCCAGTTGAACTGTGGTTTGTCGAGTCGGGTCTCATCTATAGAAGCGAAATCGAATACAGGCTGGAAGTGGATGGCGTTGATGCCCAGATTCTTGAGATATTCGATGGCCTTTGGCTCGGTGAGGGCGAGATACTTGCCCTTATATTTCAAGCCGGATGTAGGAGAAATGGAGAAATCACGCACGTGAAGCTCGTAGACAACGAGATCGGCTGGCGATTTCAGGGCAGGACGCACGTCCTGATCCCATCCAGATGGATCAGTATCATACAAATCTACGATGGCGCCACGGTTTCCGTTCACACCTACTGCTTTGGCAAATGTACCTGGTGTTTCACCCTTTCCAATATCAAAGGTATAGAACTTTCCCTTGAGGTCGCCCTTTACTGTAGCCTCCCAGCGCTCATCACCCAACTTCTTCATTTTCAGCGTTTTATAAGCCTTTCCTCCCTGACCTTGCTTATAAAGACGGAGGGTTACAGAAGACTTTTGGGCTGTTGGAGCATTCAGGATAAACATGGTTTTCTCCTTGGAATACATCATCTCATTGAATGTCTGCTGCGCATTCAATGAAGTTGGTAAAACGGTTGCTGTCAATGCTGCAATTATTAGTTTTTGGATATTCATATTGTTAAGTTATTGTTATACAGGACATTAAAGCGAACTGAGCGAAGAAAACCGTGACAGATTATCTACGCTCATTTTTGGCGTATTTCCGACCAACCGGACAGTTGGACGGAAATACGGAAATTATAGGCTTATTTAGCGAGCAATGAGATGGCGAAACCACCACCACGTGCTTCATTAATCTTCAAAACATCACCCTTCTTCACAGTCCTGTGGATGATCTGATAAGATTTAGGGTTCTTCTCGTAGTCGGCATTCTTGCCGTCCTGATAAATAGCGCAAGCATACTTCTTGCCCTTATCCAGGAAGTCGAGTTTTACTACGGCTGTGCGGGCTGCATCAGTCTTACCGCCTACAAACCAGTTGTCGGTACCCTTAGCCTTGCGGGCTACGGTGATATACTTGGCTGGCTCTGCTTCCAGGTACTTGGAGTCGTCCCAGTCGCAAGCTACGTCGCGGATAAACTGGAAGGCATCGTCATACTTCTCATAATGCTCTGGAAGATCGGCAGCCATCTGCAGCGGACTGTACATTACGAGATAGAGAGAAAGCTGACCACAGAGAGTGGTATGAACATAACTCTTATTGTTGCTCCACTCAGAAAGCTTGGTCTCGAAGATACCAGGAGTATAATCCATCGGACCACCCTGCAGACGGGTGAATGGCAACATTACGGTATGATAAGACTTGTTACCGCCAAATGCCTCATATTCTGTACCACGTGCACTCTCGTTGCCAACCAGGTTAGGCCAGGTGCGGCAGATACCTGTAGGACGGGTTGCCTCGTGGGCATTCACCATGATATGATGCTTGGCAGCGGTCTCGATGACACGCTGGTAGTGATTGTTCATCAACTGGCTGTAGTGATACTCACCTCTTGGGATGATATCACCTACATAACCGGTCTTCACGGCATCATAACCATATTTGTTCATCAGGTTGAAGGCATCTTCCATGTGGCGCTCGTAGTTGAGAGCTGCAGAAGATGTCTCGTGGTGCATCATCAGTTTTACGCCCTTAGAGTGAGCATATTCGTTGAGCATCTTGATATCGAAGTCAGGATATGGAGTCACGAAGTCGAAGACATCGAGCTTTTGGTGACCGAACCAGTCTTCCCAACCTTCATTCCAGCCTTCTACCAATACTTCCTGCAAACCGTTCTTGGCTGCAAAGTCGATGTAGCGCTTCACTTCCTCGTTGGTTGCACCATGAGTACCGTTAGGCTTGCACTTGCTGTAATCAGTAACGCCGAGACGCACAGATGGCAGATCGTTGGTATAGCTCCAGGTCTTGGTACCCACAATCATGTTCCACCATACACCGCAGTACTTGGTAGGATGGATCCAGGATGTATCCTTAATCTTGCAAGGCTCGTTAAGGTTCAATGTCAACTTGCATGAAAGCATATCACGGGCATCATCACTTACCATCACGGTACGCCAAGGGGTATTGAATGGTGTCTGGATGAATCCCTTTCTGCCCACGGCATCAGGAGTAAGCCAAGACTCGAAAGTCAATGTTTTCTCATCCAGATTGAGGTGCATGGTAGGATAATCCAGGCAGGCAGCCTCATGGATGTTGATGTAGAGTCCGTCCTTAGTCTTCATCTGGAGAGAGGTCTGAACACCGGTATCAGAGAAGACGGTGGTAGATGAATTACTCTTGTAAGCTTCACGGTTTTTCGCAATAATTGGGCGAATGCCTGTCAATGGAGTAATGTTGTAATCATACTCCTGTGTATCATAATCACCAGGAATCCAGTAAGCGGTATGATCGCCTGCCATGGCAAACTGGGTATGCTCCTCCTGGATGACAAAATAATTCAGACTCTCCTGCTGTGGGAACTCATAGCGCAAGCCCATACCATAATCATACACACGGAAACGGATGGTGATGTTACGCTTAGAAGAAGCCTGGTTCAGGTTTACCTCCATCTCGTTGTAATGGTTGCGGATGGTAGCGGTCTCGCCCCATACCGGCTTCCAGGTTTCATCGAAAGTCGATGTCTTGCTGCCGGTTTCAGTAAAACCATCCATCAGGCTGGTTTCCTCCATACCCTTAGAGGCATGTTTATCCTTAGCCAACTCCAATCCTAAGTGGGATGGCTTACATACAGTCTTTCCCTTATAACTCATCTCATAGGTAGGCTGTCCCTTTTCGGTCAAAGAGAAAGTTACCGAGACATTGCCGTCAGGTGACTTTACGGTCTGGGCCGCTGCCAACATAGGAAGCAAGAGACCCATCACTAATACATTCAGTTTCTTCATACTGTGCTATTGTTGTTATTATCGTCTATTTGTTAGTTTATACGCTAGTGAAGATTGCTTTACTTTGCGAATGCAACTTATTCGTTTGCAAAGATACAAAAAACAAAAATACCCTCCACATATTGGGAGGGTATTTCGCTGCAAATGAGTGTGCAAACGTTTGCACTATATATAATCATGTTAGTTAGACTCTTCCAGACTGCGAAATCATCTCTGTGATATTCTGCACGAAACGCTTGTCTGCAGCCAGATCCTCTATGTTGAGGTGCATGCGATAACGCCAGTAATGCTTAGGGTTAGCCGGGATATTGATACGCTCGGCATCAGCATCAGGCAGACGGAGAGCCTCATCGGTAGCCAACCAGTCCTGGATACTCAATACGCAGAGCATGGATGGAGAGGTGAGATGGCGGCTGATGATGTCACTAGCCAACCAGCCTGGGAGTGGATGAGGTGCTGGTCCCTGACGGTAGAGCATCGTATTGTAATACTCCTGGGTACGCTGGACATTCTCATCCCACCACATACGCAGAGTAGGCATATCGTGGCTCGAGATGGTACATACCGAGCGGTATGGGTTACGGCTCAGATGTCCGAACTTAACCGATGGATCCTTTGGCATGCTCTGGAGTTCCAGACTCAATATCTTCAACTCGTCCATTACCCAAGGCACACAGTCTGGCACCATACCGAGGTCTTCGGCACAAACCAGCATGCGGGTAGCCTGAACCAGTTTAGGCAACTTTTTCATCGCCTCCTGATACCAGAACTGGTTGTTACGGCGATAGAAATAGTCGTTGTAAAGGCGGTTGAACGCAGCCTTGTCATTATCATAGAGCGACTCGTAGATAAAGTCAAGCTGGGCTGAGATACGTGGATGGAAGACGCCAGGGTTGGTATGATCACGTACGAAGAGTACATCGCTGATCAGGGCATACAAGCCATCACGCAGCCAGAGTTCCTTCTCATCTGTTACATCAGCAAAGAGAGCCTCAACCTTGCGCTGGGTATCTACCTCAGGCTTCATCTGATAACGCTCGTCATCCAGACGGTCGAGATATTTCTCCTTTACCTCGCCGGCACGCTCATGGAACATACGGTCCAATACCCAATCGGTAATGAACGGACGGGTAAAACGGTCTTCCTGGAAGTGCAAACCATAGCTTTCTATCTCTTCACGGCTCATGGCAAGCGCCGGTGCAAACTGTCCGAGCAATCCATGTACGCTATGTACCGGAATCTCCCAGATACGGAAGAAGCCCAATACGTGGTCGATGCGGTAAGCATCAAAATATCTTGCCATGTTCTTGAAACGGCGGTTCCACCACTGGCAGCCATCCTTCAGCATCTCAAACCAGTTATAGGTAGGGAATCCCCAGTTCTGACCATTGGCAGAGAAGTCATCAGGTGGAGCACCCGCCTGACCATTGAGGTTGAAGTATTTTGGTTCCATCCAAACATCGCAACCATTGCGGTTTACGCCGATTGGAATATCACCCTTCAAAATAACGCCCTTAGCCTTGGCATGCTCGTGAGCCTCCTGCATCTGGCGGTCCAGTACGAACTGTACGAAATAGAAGAACGCCACGTTCTTGTAAGCAGCAGTCTTAGGGTCGGCAAGCGCCTTGCGCTCAGCCTCATCCCATACCCGATAATCTGGCCACTGGTTGAAATCAGCCGTACCATTCTTATCACGCAGGTATGAATACTGTGCGTAAGGAACTAGCCACAGTTCAGTATCCTGGAAGAAAGCCTTATATTCGGCTGTCTTCATCATCTTTTCACCTTCCTGATTGAAGATTTGGCGCAAGTAATTTATCTTGAAATCATTTACTTTCTCGTAATCTATCTTATCCAGTGCGTTCAACTCAGCACGTGTCTTCTCAGCCTCAGCACGAGCCTTGGCATCCTTCAGCTCTGGGAGAGCATGGAGATTGGCATACTGCGGATGAATAGCGAAGACGCTGATGCAGCTGTATGGATAACTGTCGGTCCATGTATGGGTGATGGTGGTATCATTGATAGGAAGGAGCTGGAGCACCTTCTGACCGGTAGAAGCCACAAAATCAATCATGGTCTTCAGATCACCGAAATCACCGATACCGGCACTCTTACGGGTACGCAATGAGAATACAGGCACCTGCGTTCCGGCAAGTTTGCGGTTATACAGAGCGAAGGAAGCCTGGTCGAGTTCATAAGATACCAACTCACCTGCCTTCATCTCCGGCAAATCCACGGTTCTGTTCATGCTGGTTTCCCAGAGAAGCTCGTTCTTTGCATTTCTGAAAGCAATGAACTTAAACTCCAGATGACCGCCCTCAAGACGAGTCGCATCAATATCAGCAACCCATTCATTATAGGTATGCTGAGTCATCGGAAGAATCTTCTGCACATCCCAGGCACCCAATGCTTTATCTGCACCCAATACACCCAGACGCTCACCATCACGAAGCTGAGGAGCACGGACTATCAGACGTACAATCTTGCTGCCCGTTTCCGGCTTCATCTCCTGTGGAGCCTGATGATTGATGCAATCGGTAAAGGCACTGCTGTAGAGGTAAGCATCCTCCGGCATAGCCTTCCAATGATCGTAAAGTGTATAAGCCACAGCCTTCTTGGCATTTACATCGAGCTGATGCTTGATTATAAGCCATTCGGTCTTGACTGCTCTTCCTTCACGTTCTACACTATAATAATAGGTATACGATTTTTCTGGTGATTCAACACACCAGTCGCATGCCCATCTTTGACCATCTGTTGTCTCGAGAGGAAGTTTCAGTTCACCTTCCTCCGTCTGAATGTTTACGACGATCTGTTCGCCGAACATTGCTTTATATTCAATATTAAACTGTACTGTCATAAGACTCTTAAAGGCTCTTGAAAATGTTATAATTTATGTTTGATGCTACAAAGGTAAGAAAAACGAGCGAAAAACATATCAGAAATTTGCATATTTTTCTCTCGCAAATCGTGCAAACGTTTGCACGTCCCCACTCCGTAGAAACAATCAATTAATCGTTCATTTCATTTTATTCTGATTTCTTATCCTTGATGATACTCACAGACAGCGCACCCGCAATCAGCAGGATACCTGCCACAATCATCATATCGCTCTGATGAGAACCCACCAGACTCAGGACAGTTCCACCGCAGATGGCAGCCACAATCTGAGGGATACAGATGGTTCCGTTAAACAGACCGAGATAAGCACCCATGTGACCATATCCCTGCAAAGCATTGGTAACAAAGGTGAAAGGCATCGCCAGCATGGCAGCCCAACCGGCACCAATCATCAGGAATGGGATAAACTGCAAGTACTGGTCATGCAGGAATGGAATGAGGGCAAAGCCCACACCGCCGATAACCAGACTGACAGCGTATGCCACCTTCGTATTCTTAAACTGAGGGAGAACGACAGCCCAGACTACACTACCTACCGCCTGTACGGCAAAGAGAATGCCCACCCAGTTGCCTGCCTCCTGGAATGCTTCAGAAGCAGGATCGGTCGTATTCCATACGGTTTCAGCGATGGCTCCCGTAGAATAATTCCAGAGATAAAGGAAACCAGCCCAGCAGAAGAACTGAACCAGTCCCACCTTCCAGAAGGTAGATGGCGCCTTACGGAGCAAAGTAATCCAACCGGCCTTGTCTTCAGAAGCCTCAGCATTAGGATTCTTCACTCTTCCCTCTTCACTCTTCGCTTCATTATACTCCGCATACTGCTGTGGATTCCACTCCTTCACCTTCATCGTGGTGTAGATAACACAGAGAATCAGAATAGCCGCACCGATATAGAACGACCAGATGACAGAATCAGGAACCACACCCTTCTCAGCATAATTCTTGATACCGAGGAAGGTAAAGAGGAACGGGAAGATATATCCGGCTACAGAACCGGCATTGCAGAGGAAACTCTGGATAGAGTAAGCCTTCGCCTTCTGTTTTTCATTTACCATATCACCTACCAGCATCTTGAACGGCTGCATCGCCATGTTGATGCTCGTATCGAGGAACATCAGCGCTATCAGACCGAAGAGCATCGCACCGCTTACGGTCAGTCCGAGCGAACCGGCATTCGGGAGCAGGCACATTACCAGGACGGCAATCGTAGCACCCACAAAAAGATAAGGGATGCGGCGGCCAAAGCGGCACCACGTCTTATCACTCAACGTGCCCACGATAGGCTGTACCAGGATTCCCATCAGAGGAGGGAGAATCCAGAAATAACTCAAGTTGTGTGGGTCAGCACCCAACGTTGCAAAGATTCGGGAGATATTGGCGCTCTGTAGGGCGTAGGCAATCTGTACTCCGAAAAATCCGAAGCTCAAGTTCCAGAGCTTCCAGAAACTTAAATCAGGTTTTTGTTTCATATTGTTATGCTTTTATATTATTATCTCGTTGTTCCTCTCACCACGAGTCGTGTTCTCACCACTCTTTTCTCCACCTCATCTTTAGGGATGGAGCCTTCCACCTGACCAATCAGGATATTGGCAGCTTCCTCGCCTACGGCTACACCTCGCTGCTCAACCGTAGTAAGCATCGGGTCGCACGCCTTGGCACGGTCACCATTGGTGAATCCGCAGATGCTGATTTCTTCAGGCACCTTGAACCCCATCCGCTTGGCGGTATAGAGGATGCCGATTGCCGTATCATCATTGATGGCGAAGAACGCATCCGGATGATCTTCCTCTATCAGAATATCCGGCGTTATTGCTTCGGCATTGGCACGGTCATCGCAGATCTTCACCCAGTCAGGGTTCTCCGTCAAACCATGCTTTACCAGCGCATCATGATAACCGTTATATCGGTTCTTGGAGATTTCCAGATTCATCGGCGAGCCGTAGAAGGCAATCTTCTTGCAGCCCGTATCAATCATGTGGGTAACGGCAGTAAAGGCACCCATATAATCATCTACCACCACTCGCGAGCAGTTCACGCCCGTACATATTCTATCATAGAAGATGAGCGGCACCCCATTCTGCCGCAGTTTTTCGAAATGATCATACTGCTTGGTATCCTTCGCCTGTGAAACGATGATGCCACAAACCTTGTTCTGATAGAAGTCTTCACAGATGGCCACCTCCTTATCGTAGCGCTCGTTACTCTGCGCCACCATCACACGGTAACCTCTGGCTCTAGCCTCTTCCTCGATGCCCGAAAGCACCGACATGAAGTAATAGTGTACCACCTGAGGTACAATAACTCCAATCACCTTCATCGGTTTCACCTTATTATGTCTTAAAGCCTCACCCAGGAAGTTAGGGAAGAAGTTATTTTCACGCGCGTATTTTTGAATACGCTCCTTTTGGGCAGTACTGATACGAGAACTGTCCTTCAATGCCCGGCTCACTGTGGCAACACTTACGCCCAGATCGCGAGCTATATCTTTCATTGTTATTGTTTCTTTATCGCCCATTGCTATTAGTTGTGCTGCAAAATTACGAAATATCCTCAATATCAGTTCAAAGTTCTTGACTTAAATCAAGTAATTTCTGTGCAAACGTTTGCACAAAATAAATAACGGAATTAACATAAAAATAGTACAACATTAGAGAAAAGAACTTAATTTTGCACACAGAAACGACAAGTTTATGGGCAAGCGCCCCCATTCCTACCTTATATAATATAAGTAAGATGCCAGAAAGACTAAACAAGAGCCAGAGCGGTATTTTAGAGTAGGAACGATGACAACTTAAGCCGAAAAGAACGAAAAAGTAAATAATTTAATATTATACATTAACTTAAAAATCAAGCAAATGATGAAGCAGGTAAAAATTAAATTGCCTCTCAGAGCGTTGACCCTAGCAAGCGGTCTGCTTCTGACAGCGAGTTCCTTTGCGCAAAGTAATGCGATTAAGGGACATGTGAAGGATGCTTCCGGTGAGCCTATCATGGGTGCTACCATTACAGTTAACGGTAAGGCAGTGGGCATTACCGACATGGATGGTAACTTCTCAGTTGATGCAGCGCCAGGAGCCAATCTTACTTTCACCTATCTTGGAATGACACCAAAAACAATCAAAGCAACATCTAACATGATGATTACCTTGGTTGACGACCAAAAGTCTTTGAACGAGGTCGTCGTCATTGGTTATGGTCGCGCTAAGAAGAACGACTTGACTGGTTCTGTTACAGCTATCAAGCCTGATGAGCTTTCTAAGGGTATCACCAACAACGCATCAGACATGTTGGTTGGTAAGATTGCCGGTGTTGATGTACAGACTGCTGGTGGTACTCCTGGTGCAGGTGCCCAGATTCGTATCCGTGGTGGTGCTTCTCTCAGTGCATCTAATGACCCACTCTATGTAGTAGATGGTTTGGTTATCGATAATCAGACAGCTACCGGTATGAGTAATATCCTTGCGATGATTAATCCTACTGATATTGAGACTTTCACCGTATTGAAGGATGCTTCTGCCACAGCTATCTATGGTAGCCGTGCTTCTAATGGTGTCATCATCATCACCACCAAGAAAGGTCGCAATGGTCAGAAGCCTTCTATTTCATACACTGGCGATGTAACAATTTCTACTATCCAGAAAAAATATGATGTACTGAACGCAGCTCAGTACAAGGAACTTGTCAGCTCTATCAATGGTCTTGATGCATCAAAATTAGGTAATGCAGATACCAACTGGCAGGACGAGATTTTCCGCACAGCAGTTTCAACCAACCATAACGTAAGCATACAGGGCGGTTTGAAGAACATGCCATATCGTGCAAGCGTAGGCTTCAACAACTCAAATGGTATCGTGAAGACCAGTTGGATGAATCGTGTCAACGCTTCTCTCAACTTGGCTCCATCATTGCTCGACAAGCACTTGAACTTCAACATCACAGGTAAGTTCATGTATGAGAAGGATCGCTATGCAGATGCAGGCGGTGCTATCGGTGCAGCTTTGTCTATGAATCCAACAGAGCCTGTTTTTGGGGAAGGTGACCAGTATGCAGTTACAGGCGGTTACTATCAGAACCTGATTAACAAGACTGATGATATAACAGACCCTAACTGGAAGAATACGACCAACTCTAATGCAGCCCAGAACCCAGTGGCTCTTCTTAACCAGAAAGAGATTATGGCTCACGCCCGTGACTACAGTGGCAACTTCGAGGTAGATTACAAGATTCATGGTTTCGAGGATTTGCATCTGCATGCAAGTTTGGGTGCTCAGTACACTTCTACACAGCAAAGCGATGAGATTTCCAAGTACTCATACTCTAACAACTACTTCGGTTGGGCTGGTATGACTCATTATTGGAAATATAATATGATTGGTAATGCCTATGCACAGTATGCTCATAAGTTTGGTGTTCACGACATCGATGTAATGGCAGGTGCCGAGCAGAGCCACTACCACAGACATGGCTACAACCAGGGCTTTGGTACAGATGAATACCTGAAGGCAAAGAATCCTGTCCTCAACGAGGAGACAGGTTACTACAACTGGCAGCACAACCCATCAAAGCGCAGCGAGCAGGAGTGGGCTAACCACAACTCTCTGGTATCATACTTCGGCCGTTTGAACTATAATCTTCTCGACCGCTACTTGATTACCGCCACATTCCGTGCCGATGGTTCTTCTCGTTTCGCCAAAGGTCATAAGTGGGGTTACTTCCCATCAGCAGCCTTTGCCTGGAAGATCAACCACGAGGGATTCCTGAAAGATGTAAAATGGCTCGATGACTTAAAACTCCGTGTGGGTTGGGGTAAGACCGGTCAGCAGAATGGTATCGATGACTTCTACTATGCTCCACTTTATGTAGTAGGTAACTCTTATGCTCAGTATCCTTTCGGTAACGATTATCACCAGACAGTACGTCCTAACAAATATAACGACAAGTTGACCTGGGAAAAGACAACAACATGGAATGCAGGTATCGACTTCGCTGCTCTCAATAACCGTTTCTCTTTCAACATTGATGGTTACTATCGCAAGACTACCGATTTATTGTCAACAGTTGACGTTCCAGCAGGTACTACATTCGGTGATAACCTATTGAAGAACGTAGGTTCCCTCAAGAACTATGGTATTGAGTTGGCATTCGACGTAAAGCCTATCGTAACCAAGGACTTTACATGGGATATTACCTATAATGTAGGTTGGAATCACAATGAGATTACTTCTCTTGATGCCGGTGCTCAGGACTGGGTATGGACAGGCGACAAGATTTCTCGCGGTAACAACACCAAGATCTTGAAGAACAAGGTGGGTGAAGCTGTCAACTCTTTCTTCGTTTACCAGCAGGTATATGACGAGAATGGCAAGCCTATCGAGGGTCTGTATGTAGATCGCAACGCTGATGGTCAGATTAACGACGATGACCGTTACTACTACAAGAACCCTTCTCCAGATGTAATCATGGGTCTCACCACTAAGTTCCTTTATAAGAACTGGGACTTCAGCATGGCATTCCGTGCATCTTTGGGTAACTACGTATATTATGACTTCCTGGCCAACAGAGCTTCCATCTCGCCATCAGGTCTTTACTCTAACAGTTCATTCAGCAACACCACTCCAGAGGCCGTTAAGCTCGGTTTCACAGGTTTGACTGTTGCCCAGAACTACTTGAGTGATTACTTTGTACGTAATGCTTCTTACTTGAAGTGCACCAATATTACATTGGGCTACAGTTTCCCTGCATTGATCAAGAATTCTTGCAGCGGACGTATCTACTTCACAGCACAGAACCCATTCATCATCACAAAATACAAGGGTATCGACCCAGAGGTAACCAGTGGTATCGACAGCAATCCATATCCACGCCCAATGAGTTTCCAGATTGGTTTGAACCTCAACTTCTAATATATAAAGGATTATAATTATGAGAAATATATTAATAAAGACTGCAGTTGCCGGTTTCCTCTGCTTGGGATTGGCTTCTTGCGCAGACGATTTGAATATCAGCTCAATTGATCCTCAGTCATCACCTAGTTATGATGCCGACGGTCTTTTGGCTAAACAATATGCCACACTTGGTCTGACAGGTCAGAAAGGTCCTGCAGGAAATGGAGATATGAGCCAGGATGAGGGTGAAAGCGGTTTCTATCGTGTCATCTTCAATCTTCAGGAACTTTGTACAGATGAAGTTATCTGGGCTTGGCAGACTGATACCGATATCCCTGCCATCACCAATATTGCATGGAACTCAAGTTCAGTACGTGCCAACTGGGCATACCAGCGCCTGGCATACGACATCACCCTTCACAACCAGTTTATCAGTGAGCAGACTGGTAAGATGAGCGATGACGTCATTGCAGAGGTTCGTTTCCTCCGCTGCTTGAACTACTATTATTTCCTTGATCTCTTCCACAAGGCACCTTTCAAGGATACATTTAATGGTGAGTTACCTGTAGAGAAAGCCGGCAAGGATCTCTACGACTGGATTGACAAGGAATTGACCGAGATTGAGCCACAACTGAAGGAAGTTGGTGCTTACAATGACGAAAAAGGCTTTGGCCGTGCCGATCGTGGTGCAGCTTACGCCCTCCATGCTCGTCTGGCTCTGAACTCTGCTGTTTACACAGATGGCCAGGTAAAGGACTACCAAAAGGCAAAGGACTACTGTGACAAGATTCTCAATAGTGGTGCTTACGCTTTGTCAACCGATACAAAGAATGGTTTCACAGGCTATGAGCAGGTATTCATGGGCGACAACGACCAGAACACCCAGGCTATGAAGGAGATTATCTTCCCTATCCGCCAGGATGGCAAGAAGACTCAGGAATACTCAGGTTCTACATACCTCGTAGCATCTATGCGAATTTCAGGAATGCCAAACTCATTCACCAGCAACTACTGGAGCTGTAACTTCGCCCGCAAGGACTTGGTTGAGAAATTCTTCCCTAATGACAATATCCCTATGGCTAGTAAAGACGACGAGTTGAAGGATGCCACCGAGGAGCAGGTTATCGCAAAGGATGAAGAATTGAAAGTAACAACAAAAGATGTCATCAACAAAGCAGGTGATGACCGTGCCATGTTCTACATGGGTGTAGGTGGCGGCATCCGCACACTTAGCCCAGGTAAGCAGATTACAGGTTTCACAAATGGTGCTTCTATCGTGAAATGGCAGAATCGCCATGCTGACGGTTCAGATATCCACGATGGTACATTCATGGATACAGATATTCCATTGTTCCGTTTGGCTGAGATTTACCTGACACGTGCAGAGGCCAACTATCGTTTGGGAAATACCACTGATGCTCTCGCAGACATCCAGACTATCCAGAAGCGTGCTCATCGCAAGGAGATCTCTGGAGCAGTCGATGAACAGACTTTGATTGACGAGTGGTGCCGTGAGTTCTATGTAGAAGGCCGCCGTCGTTCTGATTTGATCCGCTTTGGTCTCTTCACTGGTTCCAAGTATCTCTGGGACTTCAAGGGAGGTGTTGCAGGTGGTATCGGTATCGAGTCTAAGTTCAACGTATATCCTATCCCTGTTACCGACATCGCAGGTAATCCTAACATGAATCAGAACCCTAATTACTAATCTTAGTAAATCGGGGATTCTTCGGAATAAAGAACAATAATTGATTAAAGAAAACAATTATGAAAAAGATATTTTTTAAATTGATGCTGTTGCCTGCAATGGTTTTGCCTTTGCTCTTCACTTCATGCTCTGACGACAATGACAGCAATCCTACATTGGATTTAAGTCATGCTGCAGACGGATTTGTATTGAACACGCCAGCATACGCAGAAAACAATACATACGACCTGGCAAGTGCCAACAACTTGACCTTGTCTTGTTCACAGCCAAACTATGGAGGTATTCCATACGTGGTCCGCTACTATGTGCAGGTTGCACTCGATCAGAAGTTCCTGACAGATACAACAGCTACACATAAAGAGTTGTCAACCTCATACACCACAGCCAAGATGGCAGTAGATGCAGCAGAGTTGAACTCTACACTCGTTGATATGTTCCAGGCAGCTAACCCTGACACAAGCGTGCCAGAAACAATGCCTGTGTATGTAAGACTGCGCGCTGTCATTGATGGTACACTCGACCCTTACCTCGGTCAGAGCTATTCCAACATCATCACCCTGCCTTCAGTGAAGGCTACTTACAAGGCTCCTGATGCAAAGTATCCAGAGAACTTGTTCGTTGTTGGCTCTTCTATCCAGGAGGCTTGGAAGAGCTGGAAGCCAGTGGCTCCAGTATATGGTATGGCAGGCAACTATTACACCATGGTTTATGTTCCAGATGGCGGTTCATTCAAGTGGGGTACATACGAGAACGACTGGCGTGGCTTTAGCCGTCTGGCTGCTGTCAACGATAATGCTGGTGCTGAATTCTCTGAGGATGGAGATGGTAACTTGAAGGTTGCTCATGGCGGCTGGTTCGTTCTCCACTTCGTTGGTGAAATGTCAGCAGACAAGAAGAACATCAACTATACCTTGAACGTATATCCTGGTGCTGCATACATCATTGGTGCTGCTGCTGGTGGCAATTGGGACGACGCTTCTGCCGCTTGGGCTATGACAGCTCCTGCTGACCAGACTGGCGAATGGGTATCTCCTGCCTTCGGTGGTGATGGCGAGCTCCGCACATACATCAAGATTCCAGGAATCGACTGGTGGCGTACAGAGTTTACTATCTTCAAGGGCAACTGCTTCTGGAGAAACCTGAACATTTTTGATTCTTGGACTGAGGCAGGTGACGGTTACGCTGTAACTTGCGCAACAGGACAGAAGCTCTATGTCAACTTCGACAAGAACACAGCAGAAGTTAAATAATTAAAAACATGAACACAATGAAAAAGACATTATTATATAGCTTAGCAGCAATGGCAAGTCTCGCACTTGCCAGCTGCGCTGGCGACTACGACGACTGGGCTAACCCACAGGCCAACGAGCAGGAAGCATCTGCAGCCAAGTATGGGGTAACCTTTGCCAACGGTTCTGAGGCAGAAGGCAGCATGGCTGATGAAGATGGTATCATCAATCTCGTAACAGTCAATTCTACTGATGCTAATGTCACTGGTTTCACCCTCAAAGATTTCAAGGTAAACGGAGTAGCTGTCAATGGAACAATGGTTGGCAACAACGTTCAGGTAAGTGCATCTGAATTGGAGAAAATCGTTTGCGAACAGAATAAGTCTCGTGCCTCTGTTGCTCGCGACCTGAATGTGGAGACACAAGTTTCTATCAATCTCGCTTCTGGTGATGCGGTAAGCATTACTGACAAGGGCGAGACTACAGGCAAGTTTACTCCAACTGCAACACCTCAACTCGATGAGAAGGGCTACTATATGCTCGGCCAGGTAAACGGAAATGAATGGGATGCAAAATCTCCTGTCTGGATGAACAAGATTAGCGATGGAGTTTATCAGTTGAAGGTTACAACTACAGCAGACAAGAACTGGTTTAAGTTCTATGCAGGCAGCAACTTCGTAAGTAATGACTGGGATTCCATCAACAAGGGAGCCTTGGGCTGCAAGGAGAACGGTTCAGAAGATACATTCGGATACATTCTCTATAATGGCGATTCATGGGGTGAGCTTCAGACTCCAGTTATCCCTGGAGCTGGTACATGGATTGTTACTCTTGATATGAACAACCTTACCTACACCGTAGGCAAGCCTGTGCTCTATATGGCTGGTGATGCTAATGGATGGAATCAGATTGACGTTCTCAATGGTGATGATGGTGTTCACTTTACAGGCTATATGTACCTGAACCAGAATGGCTTCAAGTTCTGTACTCAGCCAAACTGGGATGGTACCAACTATGGTGCTGACTTTGATACAGCTCCTGATGCAGGAAACATCGTGATAGCAGAAGAAGCTGGTTTCTATCAGGTAGATGTTGACTTGTCTGCGAAGACTTACACACTGACTCCATTTACTATTGGTATCATTGGCAACGCAACTCCTAAAGGTTGGGATGGCGATACGAATATGACATACAAACCGGAAGAGCGCTGCTGGGAACTTAAGGGCGTCACATTGAGTGATGGCGAAATGAAGTTCCGTCACACAAACGATTGGTCTCTCAGTTGGGGTGGAGAATTAGATAACCTCACTACACAGAATGGTCCAAACATCGTTGTAGCAGCTGGTACTTACGACATTAAGCTTGTGGTTAATTGGGCAGAAGGAACAGCAAAGTGTGAGATGACAAAGAAGTAAGCATTTGCTTCATCAAATAAACTTAAAATTAATAGGCGGCTCTCAATTCCGGGAGCCGCCTATTTTTTTCTTTCTCCATCAAACAACTTTTCCACCTATACATTTGGAAGTTACGAGGAAAAGTTGTATCTTTGCCAGCGACTAACAAAGACAAGGCATGACAGAAACAGAAATTAAGCAAATGCTTGCCCAAAGCGAACGACTTACCCTGGAATGCAAAAAAGCAAAGACGGAGCTCCCTAAATCTGTTTGGGAATCATATTCCGCTTTTGCCAACACTATTGGTGGCTATATATTATTGGGTATTGACGAAAATAGAAAAGAAACGGATGTTGACAAACGTTTCACTATCATCGGAGTTGACAATATCCCTAAGATTATCTTTGATTTATGGAACACCATCAATAGTAACAAAGTAAATAGAAACATTTTGCTAGACTCAGATGTAGAGGTAACTACAATAGACAAGAAATCTATTGTATGTATCCACGTGCCACAAGCAGATTGGCGAATGAAGCCTGTCTTCTTAAATGAAAATCCTTACAAAGGTTCCTTCAAGCGCAATCATGAAGGTGATTACCATTGCACAGAAATGGAAGTAAGAGCCATGATACGTGATGCTAACGAAGATGGCAATGACGGAGGATTACTAGATGGTTTTACTCTGGATGACATTGATGCAAATACGCTCCATGGTTACCGTAATCAATTCAAAATACTAAATGCCGACCATGATTGGAACGATAAGGACGATAAAGAATTTTTGCGACTTTTAGGTGGATATACTAAGAATAGACAAACAGGAAAAGAAGGACTGACGGTAGCAGGGCTAATGATGTTTGGAACTGGGTTAGCCATAAGGGAGCGATTTGGAAATTTTCGTATGGACTATCTCGACATGAGCCATCTAGAAGGTGAGGAAAGGTATAGAGACAGACTAACTTACGATGGGCGTTGGGAGAACAACTTGTATCAATTCTTTAGAATTGTTATGCCTAAGTTGACATTCGACTTACCTCACCCTTTTCATATGGTAGGTTATCAGCGTGTAGATGACACACCACAAATGAAAGCTGTAAGAGAAGGATTTACCAACTCGATTATTCACTCTGACCTATTCTTGGATAGTGGTATCTTAAGGATAGAAAAGCATGATGACTGCCTATGCTTACGGAATCCAGGAAATTTGAAACTTCCGATAGAAAACATCTATGAAGGTGGGGTTTCAAAAGCACGCAACCCAAGAATACAGAATATGCTCCGTATGATAGGATATGGTGAGAATATAGGTTCTGGATTTCCAAAAATTATCTCTGCTTGGCAAAAGGCAGGTTGGGGTAAGCCTGAATTAATAGATAAATACGAGTTACAAGAGGTAGAACTACGATTACCTATTCCTAAGGAAACTGGTGGTCAAACTGGTGGTCAAACTGGTGGTCAAACTGGTGGTCAAACTGGATCACCAAAAACAATTGAAAAGGTTTTTAAATTAATAAAAGACAATCCGTATATAACAAGACAAGAGCTCGTGGACAAACTAGCTATCAAGGCAAGTGCAATACAAAAACATATAGAAAAGCTAAAGGCTCAAAAAAGAATAGAGCGTGTTGGTTCTTCTACATTTGGAGGCCATTGGGAAATCAAAGAATAAATAATCCTTCGTTTCATCATCGAAACAACAATATTCAATAGGCGGCTCTCCTCCATTCCGGGAGTCGCCTATTTTCTTTTTCTCCTCTCCCTTTTCAAGTATTTTTCACTTAAACATTTGGATATTAAAGAGAAAAGTCGTATCTTTGCGGTAGCATTAAAAATAACATTAAAAGGAAAGCAATATGAATGTAGCTATAAATAATATAAAAACAACTATAACTGTTCCGCAAGTTGACTTCAACTTATTAAAGAAACTGGCAAAGAAGTTTGGCTGGGTTATTCAAACCGAAAAGAAAAGTGGTATTAAAGAAGCCCTAGAAGATGTTAAAGCAGGCAGAGTATATCATGCAAAAGATGCTCACGACTTAATCAAACAGTGCTTAGAATGAAATACTCTATTACAAACATTGTATTATAATTAATCTAACAGCCACTGTTCGACAAGCACACGGAGGCAGAGTGTATGGATATATTTGATTGTTGGATTTATATAGTGAAGAATATGAACATGTTTGAACAGATGCCATTCAGCGAGAAGTATCCAGTCTTCCGCAAGTTGGCAGAAATAGGCGACCTCCGCATGCTCTCCCGAGAGGAACTAGAGCTGTATGACGAGGACATCAAGAATATGCGTGATATATATGCCACCAGAAAGTTTGATGAAAAGAGAGGTATGGAAAAAGGTATGGCGAAAGAAAAGATAGCCACAGCTTACCGCCTTCTGTCAATGGGCCTTTCTGATGAGCAAGTATCAACAGCCACCGAACTTCCACTGGAGGAAATCCAGAAATTGAAGGAATAAGAAGAGATTACTAGGCGGTTCTCGAACATATCGGGAGCCGCCTATTTTCTTCTCAAAAAAACTTTTCCACCCTAAATCCTTGCGAGTTTCAGGATAAAGTCGTATATTTGCAGACGAATAAGTACAACATTTATATTTTTATGATTATGAGAACAGGCGACAAAGTATTAATATCTCCAGACTTGACACATGCCAAAGACTGGACACAGGGCGAAGTGATTGAAGTTGAGAACAATCCTTTCGTAGGAATTGTCATCTCCGCAAAAACCGCAGATGGAAACATATTCTTTGGATATAAGGACTTATTTGAACCAGTAAAGGAGGCAGTATGTACGCACTAGCATTTGATATGGTAATTTCTGATTTACAGAAATACTATGGCGAACCTTACAACAAAGCTTACTACGAAATAAAAGAGCTTCTAAAGAAGAATGGTTTCGAGTGGGTGCAAGGCAGTACATACATGACGATGAATGATGATTTGACTGCACTTGTAAAAACAGTTATGGAGCTTTCTAAAATAGAGTGGTTTAAGAAATCAGTCAGAGATCTAAGAGGATTCAAAGTTGAAAGTTGGTCGAACTTTACTGATTTGGTTAAAAACTCATAGAATAGGCGACTCTCCTCCAATCCGGGAGTCGCCTATTTTTCTTTCTCCCCATCCTTTTCAAGTATTTTTTCCCAAAAACCTTGGAAGTTACGAGGAAAAATCGTATCTTTGCCAACGAATAGCAATATTGCGTCCACGACCTTATAAAGCGTAAGCAGATGGCAAGATTTATAGACCCACGTGTTGATTGGGCTTTCAAGAGGATATTTGGAAGCGAAGACACGAAAGAATGTCTGATCACATTCCTCAACGGACTGTTTGAAGACGAGTTGGTAATCAAGGACGTGACGTTTGCCAAGACCGAAAAACTTGGCTTGCGCCCCGATGACCGCGGTGTGGTCTTCGATGTCTATTGCATCACTAACGAGGGCAAGCATGTCATCGTAGAGATGCAGAAGAAAGAACAGGAATACTTTGCCGACAGGGCATTGTATTACACGGCACGTGCCATTGTGCAGCAAGGCATCCGTGGAATTTGGGACTATCACTTGGCTCCTGTCTATACTGTATGTTTCATGGATTTCGTGTCGAATAGTCCAATGCTAAAGGAGTTTCGTACCGACTTGGTGCTTACCGATTTGCAGACACGCCAGCGAGTGTCCGACAGGATGCGTATTGTGTACCTCCAGTTGCCATTGTTCGACAAGCATACGGAGGCAGAGTGTATGGATATATTTGATTGTTGGATTTATATAGTGAAGAATATGAACATGTTTGAACAGATGCCATTCAGCGAGAAGTATCCAGTCTTCCGCAAGTTGGCAGAAATAGGCGACCTCCGCATGCTCTCCCGAGAGGAACTAGAGCTGTATGACGAGGACATCAAGAATATGCGTGATATATATGCCACCAGAAAGTTTGATGAAAAGAAAGGGATGGAAATAGGTATGGCAAAAGGTATGGAAAAAGGTATGGCGAAAGGTATGGAAAAAGGTATGGCGAAAGGTATGGAAAAAGAAAAGCTAGCCACAGCTCGCCGCCTTCTGTCAATGGGCCTTTCTGATGAGCAAGTATCAACAGCCACCGAACTT